>VMHT01000901.1_pt1 | contig 48422 bp, 39 predicted proteins | sample 4693611 | NCBI WGS metagenome assembly VMHT01 (sample SAMN12280063, study PRJNA550983) | marine metagenome | isolation source: seawater sampled from same location over 5 years 0.02-0.2 micron viral filtrate | place: USA: collected off the coast of southern California halfway between the port... ... | reverse complement strand
GAAGAAAACACAGGGCCCGCAGTTGGTAGCACATTCGGCTCATTTGACGATGATAATGCAGAACCTTCAGATGATGATTCAGAAGATGATAATATGAAACAGATATTCCTGTTTGTGGGAATGGTTTCTGCAATCGGTTCGATAGCGTTGATTGTTCTACTTATCAAACGCTAGACATAGTGATCGTGCCCTAATCTCGACGATTGGTCAGTATGGAAATAGTAACAAATCATCCTTGAGTAATCAAGTGATGCATGGTTCTAACATGAACTCCAGTGGCACCATTTTTGACCATATTATTGGTCTTTGCACCCCAGTAAGTTCCAGCAATATCCATGTGAGCCCATGTAATTTGCTCGCCATCTTTGTCATAATCGACATTTGGCACGAATTGCTTCAAGAATGCCGCAGCAGTATTTGCTCCACCCCAGCGTCCAGCACCTAGATTTCTGGTATCAGCAATCTTAGAATCAGTCATTTCTTTTTCAAACGCAGGTAGTAGCGGCATAGGCCATGCTAACTCATCAACAGCGTTACCGGCATCGTGGATTCGGCTTCTAAATCCATCATTATTTGACCATAGTCCAGTCGCTTCATGGCCGAGAGCCACAACACAAGCACCGGTTAATGTGGCAAAATCAACTATGTACTCTGGGTTAAACTCACCAGCTTTCCAAAGTCCATCGGATAGTACTAGTCTTCCTTCAGCATCAGTGTTCAAAATTTCAATGGTTTTACCGGACAAGCCCTTGATAACATCTCCAGGCCTTGTTGCATTTGCAGCAGGCATATTTTCAGCCATACAGGTTATTCCGACAACCTTGCCTTTATGACCAGTCTGTGCCAATGCTTCCATTGTACCGAATACAGTTGCAGAACCGCCCATGTCATATTTCATTTCGTCCATGTTTGCACCAGGCTTGAGTGAAATTCCGCCGGTATCGAAAGTAATTCCTTTACCTACTAGAACAGGACACTTGCCCTTGATATCCTTGTTCATTTCAAAGATGACCATACAAGGCTTACGAGAAGAACCCTTGCCAACAGCCACCAATCCACCCATTCCGGCTTTTAGCGCTTGATCATAGTTGATGATGCTGACTTCGACATTATCATATTGCTTGGCCCATTCCCAAGCACGGTCAGCAAATTCTTCAGGATACATATCATTTGGAGGGCAGTTCCCAAGGTCTCTTGATAGGTGAACGCCCTTTGCAATACCTCGGTATTTTTCTACCAATGAGGTCAATTCTCCAGCTTCCTTTTCACTACAAGCCAATCTAATTTGTTTGGTTGAGTCTTCTTCATTGTCGTCATCTTTCATTTTGTAATTATCGTATGAATAATCTCTCAACATCATTCCTTCAGCAAATGCTGCCATGTGTGCGACACCGGCATCCATGAATCTGACAGTAAAGTCGTTGCCGTGAATTTTCTTGATGTTAGCAAATACTGCAGCGCCGGCCTTTCGGTAATCGTGGACTGTGATCGCATCACCCTTTCCAAGACCGGAAAGAATGATGTTGCCATCTTCGCCACCAACTAAAGACAGTGTTGTTTTTGCCTTCGCTTTAAAGTCGCCACCGCCGAGCACTTTGTTGATTTGTGCTTTCATAGATTGTGGCAACCCTCTCTCACAGTCTTCAGGTATTGATTCAGTTCCTTCGACTATTGGAAGAATTAGAGTTCCATTGATATTATCATTTACGCTTACAGTCATTTCCATGTTATCGCCTGTGCTGGCGTATGTGCGATAGCATTTCAATTATCGTGTGACTCGGATTCACAAATCTCTTCCTCTTCTGGCCGTAACAGCGCAGCTAACCCGATAACCGACACAATCACCGTGACCGGATTGAAGATTCCATAACCAAACAAACCTTCTCCATTGTCGCTAGACTTTGCCATAACAACACTACTGTTGATTGGCTCTGTGACCCACTTGGATGAATTTATCACCCGCTTCTGATAGTACAATTGCCAACTACCTTCATCATCAATGCTGATGTCTGAAATGTCTAAATCTATGGTTGTACTGTTACTTGCATTCACAGTAAATGTGCCAGATGTCCATACAATTTCGCCGTTGGAATCTATGTGTTGTATAGTAGCATTGGATGTTGAAGCCTGACCATGATTTTCCACGGCTAATGCCACGGAGTCACTGGAAACCTCTAGACTTTGGACATCTAATCTGGCACGCCAATACCAGACATTGTTAATCAGATATCTCATTACATCCATCTCTTCTTCAAGACGTTCGTTTAGATTCTCAAAGGATCCAGGTACGAATTGTTCATCATCTGTTTCAAAAGTGAAAGTTGGGAAGCCCATGACACCATATCCATAGTCTCTACTAGTGCCACAATTTGGATATAGTCCTTGGTTGGCATTTTGAATCGGAATGCTTGAAACATTCGCTTGAACGTCTTCTCGAATTTGCCAAAACAATTCCCAATCTGCTGGTTGATGAGCCCACTTGCCCCATGGGTAAAGCATAATCCAAACACCAGTGTGCATTGTCACATACAAATCTGCGTCTGTGACATATTCGTTCATGTAAGCCGAATTAGCAGCAGTTTCAGACTCACTGAATGCGCTGCTACCTGGTTGAGTAGTTGGGCAAGTGTTCCAATAATGATCATAATTTCTGTTTAGGTCAACTTGATTGATATTCCATCTTGTATCTATGTCATTACCATCGGGATTAAGCATAATCAGTATGTGTAATTCGGTATTTCTCAATACCTCAATTGCTTCTTCATCGCCTTCAGCCCAGCCGTTAATGTACCATTTTGCTGATAGCCACGCCAGAGCAGTTCCAAGGTATTCATTTCCATGATGCCCCCCGTCGATGTAAACAATCTCTTTTGGGTCACCGTTTTCCTTTGCATCTACAGACCAGTCAGATAGCCTGACTACCCACAAAGCCTTCCCGAGTTCAGATTCTCCTGCACTGATTACATCAACGATTTCAGGATAATCATCAGCCCAACCGTTGACCTCTAATGTCATAGCAGCCCAAGTCATGTGTACATGACTATCTATTGGGTCTCCTGGCCACGCAGCCTCTTCTTGAGATTTATCGTCTGCGGCAACCATAGGAAATGAGGCGAGCAACATTGAAGCGACAAGAAAAAGCGCGACTCGCATGTCAATCCGTATTTATCGTATAACAAAAATGCTTTGATATGGCGCGGTTTTACCAATCGCTAGTGAAAGCGTTCGGATTAACTACTTTTTCAGATTCTCTAGTCCATATTTGTCCTGTATCACCGCTAGAGTAAACATCTGCGAACGGATCGATTTCCTCGGTTTTCTTACTGCGTTGCATATATGCTTCGACGCTCTCACGTAGATCAGGTTTGAACTTCCAATAATGTATACGCCATTCACGGCCGTCCCACAAAGTGGTTTCTTCGCTTTCCGTAGTTAGTAGATTGTAATCTTGGAACATATAGAATAAGTTTCTATCAGTTGGCTCAAGAGCATTATCAATAATTCTGTTGTAAAACCCGAAGAATCCTAGGGCGTGCTCAGCCATGCCTTGCGCGACTTCGCTATCCATTTCTAGGTCAATATGTTGTTGAATCGCTTTCGTTAATTCTCCTAATGTCATGCCCATCTCAAAAACCCCCGCCCCCGCACTTATTGTCCGAGAACAGTAATTATATTGTACACCGACCCATATTAAATCATCGGTCGAAAACGGCTTTTTCTACTGACATCCGGCAAATAATCACCGAAAAAATGACACCAAACCCTCAATACCACAACGACCTGCCAAGGTTCGTGGCAGAGGACTTTGTTGAAGGCAACTTTTTGGGTTTGCCCAATAAGGATGGTGAAATCGATATTGTAGTTTTACAAGTTCCTTATGAATTAACAACATCTTACGGCCAAGGGACCGCTCAAGGGCCCGCAGCATGTGTTGCAGCGAGCGGCCAAGTAGAACTATTCGACCCAATAATCGGTGAGGACTTGCCGGCAGGATACAATATCCATACTGCTCCCGAATGGGATGGAGAAGGAAATACACTGCAACAACAATTATCAGGAATTTCGAATTATCTCAAGAAATGGAATGATGGCAAAACGTTCCCGCTAATTCTTGGTGGCGAACATGGAATCTTGCCTGCAGTGATTGCCTCTCTTGCTGAACATCCAGCTATTGAGGGTGATTATTCAAAACTGAACATTGTCCAAATTGATGCTCATGCGGATCTACGTGAAGAGTTGGATGGTGAGCCATTTTCTCATGCTTGTGCTGCAGCAAGAGCAATGGATTACGGGATTAAACACCTCTATCAAGTAGGCATTAGAGCCTTCTCAAAGCAAGAATATGAGCGTATTGTTTCGGATGACAAAATAACTACATTTTTTGCTTCAGAAACGCTTGAATGTGATACTAAATGGCAAAATTGGTTAGATACACTGCACAATATTGAGGGGCCGATACATTTGACAATAGACATCGATGGACTAGACGGTAGTATCGTTCCAGCGACCGGGACCCCTGTTCCGGGCGGACTTAGTTTTTGGCAGGCAGTAAAAACCATTCAGGCAGTATTCACTGCCCCAAAAGCCACAGTGATTAGCATGGATGTGAATGAAATAGTTCCACAGCATGATACACCGTTAACCCAATTTACCGCAGCAATGCTTGCTACAAAGGGAATAATACATCACATAAAATCAAAGAACTCAACATTTGACAATAATTAAACGAGGTGAAGCAAGTGTCTAATTCCCATGGAACACACATTTTTGTAGATTACACCGGGTTTTTTCCGGAAATAGAAGATTTAGGAGAAAAAATACTTTCATTAATGGAGAATATAATCGATAGAAGTACAGCCAACAGAGTTCATTCACATGTGGAAATTTTTGATGGAACAACCTCACCGCCGGGATTTGCAGCAGTTGTATTATTAGATGAAAGCCACTTTACTGCGCATTGTTATTCTTCTAAAGGTTGGCTCTCCATCGACTGTTTCACTTGTGGTGCGACAGACACCAATTCGATCATTGAATCGATGGACAAAGCATTAATTCAGATTTCTCCGGCCATTAAATTAGAAAAGAAAAAGGTAGAAAGTAGATTCACAAATGGTTGATGATATCATGAAAATCAGAGATTTTGTTGAGAATTATCTTTTGCATTTCAATGCTGGAGAGATAAGAAAGTCAGCCAGGTCTTTGGTTGACTTTCTAGAGGCTGGTGGTAAATTATTCATTACTTTAGCTGGAGCAATGAGTACGGCTAGATTGGGTAAAACCCTCACCCCGTTAATCAATTCAGGGTATGTTGGAGGCATTTCATGTACGGGGGCGAATCTAGAGGAGGACGTCTTCTTACTAACCGCTAATTCACATTACGAAACAATAGATGATTGGCGTAGTCTATCAGCCAAGGATGATACGGAATTACTTGGTAGAAAGCTCAACAGAGTCACCGATGTATGCATACCCGAGGATGAGGCGATAAGAAACATTGAGTCCGCAATATTGCCAATTTGGGAAAGTTATTCTCAAACAAACGAATCAGCGTTACCGCATGAGTTTTTCTACAAAATCTTGTTATCTGGTGATTTGGAGACAGATGGTTCTGAGGATGAAAGTTGGGTAATGGCAGCAGCAAAAAATAATTTACCGCTATTTGTTCCTGGTTGGGAAGACTCAACGATTGGGAACATTTTCGCATCTCATGTGATTGATTCTAGAGTTAACCCATCTGTCATAAAAAGCGGCATACACTACATGACTGAACTAGCAAAGTGGTACGAAAGTCAAACAACATCTCTGGCATTTTTCCAAATCGGTGGGGGCATTGCTGGAGACTTCCCAATCTGTGTTGTTCCAATGCTGAATCAAGATTTACAACGCGAAGTCCCTTTGTGGTCATGGTTTTGTCAAATAAGTGAGTCTAGTACATCATATGGTGGTTATTCTGGAGCCCCACCTAATGAGAAGATTACGTGGGGAAAATTGTCTGAAACAACCCCAAAATTTGTCATAGAAAGTGATGCAACAATAGTTGCCCCGCTAATTTTTGCCTACTTACTCGACTTATAATATTCGATATTTCGGCGGCAAATATATGATTATGCACCACTTCGCAGTCTCATGCACCCTTTATTTGAGATGGACAACTACATTATCCAAACAAAATTCTTTAAAATTTTTGGCGGGACCTTTTGGTTCAAGGATCTAAACGATCAAGTGATAGCTTATTCCAAGCAAAAGGTACGATTGAAAGAGGACATAGTTTTGTATTCTGATGATTCATGTACCCACGGATTGCTGCAAATTAAGGCAAGACAAATGATAGATTTAGCCGCAACTTATGATGTATTCGACCTTACAACAAATGAACACATAGGCTCAGTAAAGCGTAAATTCTTAAAATCGATAGTCAAAGATAGTTGGAAATTACTTGATACAGAAGGCAACCAGTACGGCGAATTAATCGAAGACAGTATTGCGATTCTACGCCGGTTTATTCCACTTATTCCGGCAAAGTTCCATTTTGAAATTCCAGGCCACGCAGGCATCACTCTCCACCAACAATTCAATCCAATTATCAAAAAGACCCTGCTAACGATACCACCAGGTCATCCAATGGATAGGCGTATGGTTGCAGCAATTGCTTTGCTGAATTCAGCAATCGAAGGCAGGCAAGGCTGAGTCAATAAATGAATCAATGGTTTCATGCCTAAAGCCGCGGTGGGATAAGCGTGGCGAGAGTGGCTGTAATAGGTGCAGGCATTGCAGGACTAGTTGCTGCAATACACGCTGTATCAGATGGACACCACGTAGTTGTTCTTGAGCGTAAATCCAAGATTGGTGGGCGGGGTACATCCCAAAATAGTGATGGATTTTCACTCCACTTCGGACCTCATCTGATTGATAAATCGGGTCCACTCTACAAGTTGTGTAAGCAATTAAGTCGCGTTAAACCATCGATAAAATCGGTTAGACTCGACAAAATAGAAGTCGTAGGACATGGACCAATTCGCCCAGTTGGTAATGTTAAACAGGCCGCCCTGAACAAACAGTCAATTAGAGCCAAAATTCCAGGAAATCCATATTTCGAGTCAGTAAAGTTTCTTTCTACATGGGGGATTGAAGAAAATGAGCAGCGCTTAAAGTCGCTATTAAAGTCCAAACTTAGCGTTTCTAACGAGGGGTGGATTGGCTTGATTGGTAGACTAGGTGCAGCACTTGATGAAGTAGGAGTACTAATTGAAACAGGTTGTGAAGTTGTAAGTATAAACGGCGAGAAAGTTGCTCTGAAAGACGGTCGAGAAGTCGAATGTGATGCAATAATTCTTGCATGTGGTGCAGGGGCTGCTAGAACGATTTTAGAAAAGGTGGATCAAGAGATATTTTCTAGCAATTTTGCAAATCTTTCACCCAAATTTGCTGCTAGTATTGAAGCGGGCCTTTCATCGAAACCAATGGCTGGAAAGCATTGCCTAATCGATTATGAAAACAATGCTGCCATAATTGATTATATGGCCATTCAACCGAAACTTGGCACAACAGGATCTCATATCTCAGGGATTATCACTGGCGGTACTGAAACTGGTAGAATTGAACGGTTAGAATCGATACTGGATACTCATTTGGCGGGGTGGAAAAACCATTTAATCGCCGATTTAAAGCAAAAGAAAATAGTCGTTGGCTACTCAAATTGCGTTGAACATGATATATTTTCTAACCAGAGAATTTTATTGGCTGGGCCATGGGTCAAGTCTGAATATCTTTTAGCTGATGCTGCAGCAGATACCGGAAAACGAGCAGCAAAGGGTTTGAAATCGATACTTTAGATGATGAAATTGTTATTCACTACCTAGCACGACAGCCCACTATGCGCCTGGTATCTTGGAATGTAAATGGCATTAGAGCGGCAATAAGGAAAGGTATAGACGGATATTTCTCATCTATCGATGCAGACATTTGGATGCTGCAAGAAGTGAGGGCATTACCCGAACAATTGCCCAAAAACTGGTCTTGGCCGGAGGGCTATGATGTGCACTTGCATACTGCAGAAAAAAAGGGTTATTCGGGTGTTGCAACGTTGTCTCGTACAGTGATGGAAGTCATTCAAACAGGCAAACCCTCTGCGGTAGACCCTGACGACATAGAAGGCAGAATCATAGTTACAAAGCACGGCGAACTAACCTGTATCAATACCTATCTTCCAAGCGGGTCTAGTGGAGAAGAAAGACAGTTATTCAAAGAAACGTGGATGGATGAATGGCGCAAATTTTTGCAATCTTACCTTAATTCCAATCAACCAGTAATTGTCTGCGGAGACCTCAATGTGGCTCATACAGAAGATGATATCTGGAATCCCAAAGGTAATGCCAAAATGAGTGGGTTCCTACCTCAAGAGCGTCAATGGTTTTCTGGTTTGCTCGAGGATGGTTGGCATGACGTATTTAGGGAAAAGCACGGCGAAGGCGTCAAGAAGTATAGTTGGTGGTCCAACAGAGGACAAGCAAGAGCAAAAGATAGAGGTTGGCGAATAGATTACTTCTTGCTCAATGAGGCGGCTAATTCTCTGGTAACTGATGTTAGGATTGAGCGACAAGGGGGGCTTGACATTTCAGACCATGCCCCAGTTATCTTAGATATTGACTATTGATTATTTTCTTCAATATCAGACAGGGCAATCATCAACTCATCAACCCTGTCTCTCAGACTTTGAATTGAATCATCTTCTACAATGATTACTAATTTTGCCTCATCTCCAGTCTCAGTGAGATTTGCTGAGCAACCGGGACGAGAAGCTGCAGCGAGTAGGATGGTTCCAAGTGCCGCTTTACCAACCCATTCAATGGTTGCACGATAGGACTCGACCATGAACGGTCGAAGGGGTGGGCTGATATGAGTCTGACTCTTAGCACATCCATGGCGAAGCAGGAACCGAACTTCGAGGTTGTTGCTGGTGCTGGTGGTGTGGCGTTAGGCGAGGCTAGAACCAACCACGAAGGCAGAAAAGCCCTCCTTCTAGTTCGAGGAACTGAAGACATTACAGAATTTGTTAGTCTTGTTCAAACTATGGGAATAACGATAGTTGAATCAATTAACCAGCCCGGTGAACAAGACGCGAAGGGTTACTTTGGTAAGGGCCGTTTGCAGGATATTTCAGATGAGTTACGCTTGAGGGTTGATGGCCACCCGTGGCAACAAATCGATCTTGTCTTAATTCACACCAATGCAACTCCAAGACAGTTAGTCGCAGTAAGCGACGCCACCAATGTTGAGGTGTGGGATAGGGTGCGGTTATTGCTATCTCTATTTACTGCTCACGCCAACTCTCTTGAAGCAAGAACTCAGGTAAGAATTGCTCGTCTTCAATCGGATAGAACCGTATTAAGAGAATTAGCAAATCAAACCACAACCGGCGAACGTGCAGGTTATGGTGGCGGTGGAGTTACCGCATTACAAGCAGTAATAGCCAATGTAAATCGAGAACTTACCTCGCTAAGAAAGCGTCAAAGAAAACATTCCAAAGCCCAAGCAGAGCGTCGCCGGCAACGTACTCGGAGCGGGGCAGTCACTGTTGGGATTGCAGGATATACTAACGCAGGAAAATCTAGTTTCTTTCTGAAAATGTCTGGTAAAGAAGTGCTAGTTGAGGATAAGTTATTTTCAACCCTAGAAACTACCGTCGGTCGTCTTGCGGCAAGCCCAAGAATCCTACTTGCCGATACAATTGGTTTCATTGACAACCTCCCGAATGCAACACTGGATGCTTTTAGAGCAACACTGTCTGAGGCCTTAGAATGTGATATGCTGATGGTTTTGGTTGACGCAACAGATGCATTAGCCGAATTTCAGCGGAAAATTTCTGCCACCCAGAGAGAAATCAACTCTCGTTATCTTGGTGAAGAGGATGTTGATATCTTAGATCAGCGAAAAATAATGTGTGTTTTGACCAAAATAGAGAATATTTCAGAGACTGAATTAATGGCAAGGCAGTCCATTGTTAGGGAACACGGCTACGGGCAACCTTTGGGTATTTCTGTGCATGAAAACATCGGCCTTAACGAGTTACAAGACGCAATGCTTGCTCAACTCTTTGGAAGCCCAACCACCCTTCAGTTAACCTATAACGAAGCAGGCAGAGGCATCGAAGGCTATCTTTCAGACGTATATGAGTCAGGCATGATTATTGATAAAGAATTACAAGATAACGGTGACATGATTGTTGAAGTTTGGATAAATAAACAATCACTTGCAAGGCTGGTGAGCAATTCCGGCGGGCGCATTGAAGTCAAGTAGGAAGAAGTTCTAGCAACTTTATGGGCGAGAGCGATTCTAACGGTGGCTACATCGATGAATTGACCGGCCTTGCTGAACCATCCAGTGATCTGATGTTCACAACCTCGCAGGCGAAATTAACTATTGAGATAGACGAATTAAGTAAAATCGGCAACTCGATAGCAGTATTATTACTGATTACTTGTTTGTTGGGATTAGTGAATGGACTGGACTTCACGCAATCTGAATCCGGCTTAGTTAGACCAGATGAATTTGTCTTCAGGTTTGCGCAAAATGCCCCTGATGAATCTGCGGTATTCAATGGTCATGTATATGATGACGAAGGAATTCCTATTGAGAACGCTACTGTATACATTTCCTGGTATGAGGGAGATTACTGGAACACCAGTTCATCGCAAACCGAAAAAGACGGCTTCTTTGAAATGGATAAATTAGATCCCGGTATTACGAGAGTAGACATAATAGTAGATAGGGACAATTTCAAGGATAAGTATTCTAATCGTGTATTACTTTCTCCTCCTGCTTTATTTGAGCCGTACGGCTTTACCTCGATTGATTTTGAAATCCCCTCTCAAGAGGAATTTGCTCAGCAGGATTGTGCCGACGGAACCACAAACTGCACAATTCGAGAAATTGATAACTCGCCAAGTCAAATGGATCACCCATTGATGGATTCGGGGGCCTCGATGATATATTCAACAATTGGGATTGGTTTCATTGGGCTATCGTTATTGGCAGCAGGATTTACCGTTTGGGCCATGAAAACGGGCTCAATATACCTCCTAAGGACCGCATCCATATTGTCATTTTTTACCATGGGACACTACTATTCGGCTTGCCTATTCAGCCTGGTAGCATTTGTCTTGACCTTTGCTATCAGTAAGCCAAGAAGAGTAATTAAATGATAGATTCTTGAGCAAATACCCATTTGTATTATCAAACTGGACTAGTTAAGCCCGTACATGAACATGATTGGCGCATGTTGGATGCGACGCTCTCTTGAAGAGCCACTATCTGCGCTATTGATTGATTCAAACAATTCAATTATTGCAGGCGGTTGGAATGGAATTTTGACTAAATGGTCGGCTGAAGGAGATGAATTATGGAGCATTCAACTTCCTGACCGAATAGGTAGTATATCTGTTACAGAGAACGCAGTTTATGTGTGTGCAGGATTGCATTTAGTTGCTGTAAATGCAAATCAAGGAGAATTAATTTGGCAGCATGCGTTAGAGGGAAGTGCAGATGAGGTTACAACATTTAATGGATTGATTTACGCGACCTCGTCAGTATATGATATCGAGCACAACGACTTCATAGATTCTGCAATATGGTGTTTTGATAGCAAAGGTGAGAAAGTCTGGGAGACTCACATGGATGAAAGACCATGGACGATGATTGTCTCTTCAGATCAATTGCTAGTGGGGTTAGGCAGACCAAAGATGGGCGCGGGAATCGTTGAGAATGACGGCAGTTTGACTTATTTGGCTCTAGAATCAACTTCCCCAGTGACCACTGGAACAGATTCCATCGAAGGAGCCATTTTTGGCCATGCAAATGGCGACCTTACTACTTCAAATCACAAGGTTTTGTCAGGGCTCGGAGATTCAATTTCTGTCATCTGTGCGTCAAATAACAAATTCATCACCGTTGGTAAAGACAATCAGTTGACAACGCTAAAATCTAATTTTGAGCCGCAATGGTCGTCTAATGTAGGGACGATATCGACATTATCTTCCGGGTTTTTAGTCGAAGATAAATCTACCATTTGGGTAGGTATACAAGACGGTATTAACGGCCAGCTGAAAGTTATCTGTCAGAATGACGGTGAGGTCATATCGTCCATGGTCTGCGGGAAAGTAAATTGTATTCATTCAAATGGCAATAGAATTGCAGTTGGTGATGAAAAAGGCGACCTGTTTGTTTGGGAAGACGAGATGTTTAATCGGCGCTTAACAAGTAATGTAGTAGACGATAACGATGAACGCCGAGAATCGATGAGAGAGCGGCTTAAATCCCTTCGTAAACGTTAGACTCTACCTGTTCGTCTAGTCCAATGATTTTCAGTACTTGCAACATCCATGCTAATTTTTCTAACTTTTTTTCTGGGTTTGTTTGTCCGGACCATTTGCCAATTTTAGTTGTTGAAAATCCAATTAGTGAAATTTTCTCTACCGGAACTCCCAAACCAATTGCTAAGCAAACAGCCCGATCTCCATCAGTAAAACCACCATAATTGTACATTCCATCTATCGTCTCATTAATCTGATGCGAGAGTATTAATGCAGGAGGATTTTGTAGAATTCGCCATTTATCCAAACATTCTTGCCATTGTGAAATGTTATCGCCGTGGGCGTGGGCGATGAAAACTGTACCAGCTTCTGCTGCTTTATCCAAATAGGGGTTGCCATCAAAATCTGTGACAACACAAGCGACATCAGCTAACTCAACAACCCCACCAATCGACCCATCTGCGGCAATAACAACGCTGTTTTCGAAGTCAAAACCGACAAAGTCGTCAGCACTTACCGATGCACCAACAACTACAACTACAGGAGCATCAAGCAGTTTTTGTTTCAGTTTATCAAATTGTGAAAGCCGATTTCTAGGCGACCATATTTCAACTCCAAGCGGATTTTCGGAATTTAACGATTCAGCCATTAGATTCGCACTAAGTAAATCACTTTGATACTCCCAAGCAAAAAACTCTCTCACTTTGGTCTGAATATCAATCAAACCAGGGATTATATCATCGGCCACAACAATTCCAGTTCAATCAGCCACATGAAATATTATCATCGTGAAATTGATATGACTCTTAGATTGTGGAAGACTCATGCCGACTCCGAAAGTCACTCCTCTCATAGAGAACGAGGTGACTTTAGCAAGATATCCATTTTTGCCTCAGGCTACCGAATGGATTCAGGGATTAGCCATCGAACATGACATTGATTTAGATGAATTATTAGATGGTGAATGGATGGAGAAGGCCCGCTCAAGAGCAAGAATACGCTTGATAGATTCGATAGAATCCAAAGATGGTGTTGCAGTTGTTGGAGGCGATATCTTCACCGAAGAGGGGCGAATTATCGAAGCGTTTTCTTTTTACTATGCGCGGTTAGTAGTGTTCGCTTCGGAAGACGAACGTCTAATCGCTAGATGGGCACAAGCAGAAGCAACTAGAGCGGAACAGGTATTGACAAAAGATAGCGAAAATCTAGAAATAATCGCTAAAACTTTTCTTTCAGACATTGAGAAGGATGTCGACTTATCTCAGTCTAAACAATTGGTTAATACCAACAACAACCGTAGACTAAGACAAAATCAGGACGGTAACTTATGGAAAATTGGCATGTCAGATTTTATAGAAATTTGCCCTAAGATAACAGGGTCAAGATGGCGCTTAGCCAATGCACAAATAAGCAAAGGAAAGATTACTCTGTTCAACGAACAACAGTATTCTTCTTCAGCGAAATTGGCTAGACTTCTAAGGGAGCGAATCAAGCACCATATTGAACAGGAAGCATTGCAGAAAATGCAGAATATCGATATGGAGTTGGCTCTAAGGCTTGCAGAGCCGGTTGGAATGGTTAGAAATCTCATGGCCAGCAAGGCTAGCGAAGCAATCAATTTGGTCGGTGCTGAGGAATCTGATTGGCCACCGTGTATGAGAAAAATTATTGCCGATTTAGCAAATGGCGTCAATGTAAATCATTTTGGGAGATTATTCTTAGCATCGATATCCGCAAAGTTAGCTTTGCCTGAGGAGTCATGTATTGGTTTCTTTCGGGGCGCACCTGACTTCAGTGAATCAACTACAACATATCAAGTGAACCATGTCTACAATGGAGAATATACCCCAGCATCTTGTGGCAAACTGAAAGTTAACCATAACTGTCCAGTACTTCCCGGCGATGACAGATTGTGTGATATCTCTTGGATGGACCATCCGCTAAAATACATCAGAGCAACACAACGCTGGAAAGCAAAGAATCAGCAAGCACAAGCAAGCATGCGCAAAGATGACGAGCCATTAGATGTCGAAAACTCAGAAGGAAGTGACTCCGATGAATCAGTCAAAAATTTAACCAGTGAGTGAGCAATTCGCGCGAAGGATTTGAAATGTAGGACATACTAGCATCTACAACCAACGGTGCATATTATGACTAGAACTCTCGTTTTGACTGTCGACCGAGATAATGATCTTGGTATTAAAACGGCAATTAGAGGGCCAGTAGTTGGCCGACGACAAGTTCTAACAGCAGCGTTAAAACTCGGCATTGCAGATCCAGAGGAAAGCGACACCAACGCTATTTTAGGTGCATTATCCCAGCACGATAACCTATCTGAGTCACTAGGAGATGATGATGAAGTTGAGATTGCTATTCTAACTGGCGATGAGAAAGTTGGCATCAGGTCAGATCGTGCAATAGCGGCACAACTCGAAGAGATAGTAACAACGTTTCAGCCAGATAAAGCAATTTTAGTAACGGACGGAGCCGAGGACGAATCAGTTTTACCAATTATTCAGTCCCAAGTTAGAATTGATCATGTTGAGAAAATTATAGTAAAACAATCAAAAGGTATTGAGGGCACATATTACTACATTGTCAAAGCCTTGGAAGACCCAAAATGGCGAGCCAAAATCATGATACCATTTGGTCTTGTATTGGCGATATTGGGCCTAGGAATTATGCTACCTGCTGAAATAGGCGGTATTGTAATTGGTGCACTACCATTAGTCACAGGACTGTATATCTTTAGCAAAGGTGCAGGGATTGAAACCACTGTTAATCGAGTAATCCAAGAGATGCGTGACAATGCTGATGCGGCAATGTTCTCATCATTGTTATGGACAGCTACAGTATTTAGCGCAATATTCGCTGTTGCAGAAGGATATCAGGAATACACACTTCTAGTTTCTGATAGCACCACGTCCGTTCTTTGGTTGGAAGTCACCCACGCGGCCTTGGCATGGATCGTAATTGCGTTCCTAACATCCACCGCTGGGTTCATGTTTTTACGACTGAGAAGAGGTTCATTCTCAGGAAGATTGATTGTTCTAAGCATATTTGGGATGGTTGTTTACTCGTTTGTCGATTCCGCACTACAAATATCCACGGAAGTACTGAATGGCAAATCATATGAGTTTAGCGTAAATCAGATTCTTGACGATTTATTTTATCCAATAATTTGGGTCGTAGTACTTTGGATGGCTACAACTATCAAGAATTCACTTCAAGCGAAACAAGCACAATCAGAGCGATATTGGGGCATTTGATTACAGAATAAATCTAGGTAAATGCTTCGCCATTGTTTTGTGACCAACAACACCAACTAGTACTCCATCAGAGTTAACAACGGCAATTTGGTTTAAGTCATGTGTCAAAATTAGAGCACCCGCTTTTAGAAGCGGTGTGTTAGTCTTGACTGTTAATGGTGGGAGGTTAATTAGTTGTTTAGCAGGTACACTAAGCATCCATGCAACAGAACGCTCTACATTCTTCTTAGCAACGATCTTTAGGACATCCACGGCGTGAATTCTGCCCATTGGAACACCTTCCTTGTTGACAACGAAGACGTGATCCCAGTCATTTTGAGTTAGATCATCCAAAACATCAGCCATTGTATCATGAGAAAAAACCCAGTTGGCGTCAGTCATAGTATCTCGACAGGTGATACTTCGAACGATTCTAGATCGTTCTTGAGGCGTCATTTTCTCAGATTTACTTCGTGAAGATTTTTTCATCTTAGATCTACTCATCCCTAGGTTCCTCAGCCCATCGCCGAACCCTGTTACTTTTGAACTCTTTCAATATATATATCATATTTTAGCCGACTTCACTCACAATATATCGGTAATCAAACCATCTAAACTATCTAAAGCGTTTTTTGATGTGCCAACAACATGACCATCATTTCACCAGACGAGTATGACCTTCTGATGAGTATCTCTGGGTATGAACTAAATCTACAGGCAACAAATATTGGCAATAAGTATGGGCTCAGTGCAAGTCAAGTTATTGGAATGCTACCGAATCAATCTCCCAATCAACAACATAGTCATCAAACAGGGAACTCCCAACTGCCGGTTAACACAAATATTTCGCCCCAGTCAAATCATCGCTTTGAGTATGATCCAAGCCCGGACGCATCACAAAGAAGGCAGCAAGTGAGTCAAGCAATCAACTGTCCTGGCTGCGGCGCTGCTTTGGGAATTCCTTCCATTAGGCCGATTAAAGTCACATGCCCGCAATGTTTCCAAGAAAACACTTTTCTTGTATAAGCGGCGATTTCAATAATATCTATCAGCAGGGATGAACGATGGAGCAAATGAGAGCATCACATTGGCAGTATACGCCAAATAATTCGCCCGAACCATTACCTAAATCTCCATTTGTGTGTACTGACATCAATTTGTTACCATTAGAATTTGATTTAAGCGATGTTGATAATATTCAAATCGATGAATTGAAACAAAAAATCTCTCAAGCAAGTGTTGGAGAATCTACACTTAGTGAGTTTTTATCATCAAATTCTGCATCAAGCCTTGAAGATAGAATGCCAATATTGCTACTAGGCGAATTGGCTAATCCCTTTCAATTGTCAAGGCTAAAATTAGGCATTATTCCCGTCATATGTGTTAGGATAACTGGTCTATGTCGAACCTATGCAGATGGACTTGATAGTAGAATGGTACGACCAGGAATTCATCATGTTACCTTAGCAAGAACGCCTGGATGGTGGGAAGTTACCCATCTTGCGTTTGCTACATTGCCGCAGATGAAGACAATGGTTACTTGGTTGAACAATGGTAAACGAGGCGATTGGCGGGGAGTAAAGGCAAATGAAGGCCTCATAAGAGTTGAAAACGATCTTCAACTAAAGCACCCATCTGTAGAATCAATCATATGGGATGGTAAAACAGAAACTTGTACCGATGAAGAACCAGAAGCCAATGGCCCATCGTTCGATATTTCGCAAGTTATGATTCCAATTCATACCAATTATGGTTGCTACGATAGTAGAGGGAAAGTCATCCGCTGCATACACGTTGGCCAGAGAGAATTTCATACCAACTATTTCCGACGCGGCTCATCAAAGCGTTGGCAGGATATTTTGGATATTGTTTAGGGCTCCCGTGGAACCCCCATTAATCCGATTATATATGATCAAATACAATGTATACATGATACAAATGAGAGGAAAGGGTTCACAGAAAGAAGCTAGACTAGAACGCCTCAAAGAAGAGATCGTAGAATATATTGCAGTTGTACCAGATTGTTCTGCTGCGGACATTGTACATTATCTCTCTAATGAGCGAAGAATGCGTAATCATGGCCTTACAACAAGAAAAGTGGGGCTATTTATTCCAAGATACCTATCGGATCTCGTGGGATTCAAACTCGACAATTCAACCGGGAAACGCCTTTACAGGCTTGCTGCATAAACGGCAGATTCATTTTGACTAACTATCTCGCATGACCATGGAATGGCCCAGTCACGCCTTTGCGAATTCGCTATTTCCGAGCTTAAACGCACAGAGCGTATCTATCATACCAACGCTTCCAACAGAGGAGCCCGTTTGGCAGATTTTTGCGGAAGATAAGGAACGCAATTTAAAAAGTCAAATTAGGATACTCGAGTCTTCCGATCTAGATTTAATAGATCGAAATAAACTACCAAAATCCGTCACCTTCGACGAATCCAAGGGCCAGGTAATGATCGAGTCAGGAGCAGTAATTGAACCCTCAACCCACTTTATTGGACCATGTTTTGTTGGTACAGATGCTATAATTAGGCATGGAGCATATATTAGAGAAAATGCTTGGATTTGTTCTTCGGCCTTGGTAGGCCATTGTTCTGAAGTCAAACATTCAATCCTATTGCCGCAATCCAAAGCGCCACACTTCAATTATGTCGGAGATTCAATACTTGGTAAGTCAGTCAACTTGGGCGCTGGTGTAAAATTGAGCAATTTAAGAAATGACGGCACAGAGGTATACTTGAGAGTTAGCGAATCAAGGGTTGGCAGTGGTCTGAGAAAGTTTGGTGCAATTCTTGGCGAGGGCTGCCAATTAGGTTGCAATGCTGTCACAAATCCAGGAACGGTGCTGGGGATTAACAGTGTTGTTTGGCCAAATGTTACCGTAACTGGAATCCACGATGAATCATCAACTCATAGGTGATTGAATGAGTGTTAATTTATTTGGCACAGATGGCATTCGAGGAAAAGTAAACATAGACATCGTCGATGAAGAGCAGGCAATAACTCGCTTGATTGAGCATCGCGAGTTTTCTCCTCCAGTGTTGAGATTGATTGGCGAATCACTGGGTCGCTCTGCTGAATTTGAACCAAACAAAAAACCACGAGTAGTTGTTGGTTGGGATGATCGACCGGCAAACAATCTGTTAGCAAATCATCTAACAGTTGGACTAAATCTCGCAGATTTTGAAGTTGTGCATATTGGATTGTGTGCAACACCTACAATACATTATGCAACTCTAACTTTCAATGCAGATTTTGGTTGTATGATTACGGCTAGTCACAATCCAGTAGAAGATTCAGGCTTGAAAATCTTTTCAAAATATGGCTACAAGACCACGCCAGAATTCGAGGAACAACTTTCTCGTAATGCTATATCTCTATCTCAAGAGGAAAGGGAAATTGATTTAATCGATAATGAAAGGTTGAGTCAACCTTCAATTTCTCATGAGCTAGCAGAATGGTCCCAAAATAATCATCCAAAATGGCTTTCACGCCGTTACCAAACCCTTGTCGATTTGATTCAACGAGATATTTCGCAGGCAATAAATATCCATCAGCCACTATTGATAGACTCCTCAAAGGGAGTTGGCCGATTTTGGCTGGCAGATTGGCTCTCTATTAACGGGATCCAAGCGGTAGAGGTTAGCAATGAGGCGACGGATTTGAACTACAATTGTGGCGCAGGTGACTTTTCACCAACCCAAGAATGGACATTTGCAGAAGCCAAACAATCATCTCACATTTTACTCAATCAACTCTCTCAATCAAAACCTGGTACATTAGTTGCTGCCGCACTTGATGGTGATGGCGATAGATGTTTACTGATTGTGGCAACACAACATGGATTCAAAGTGATAGATGGCGATCTAATTGCCGACACATTTCTGAATTGCGTTACAAATTCTGGCAAGGATTGGAGGCTAGCAGCCAGCATTGAATCTGATCTTTCTTTGACAACTAATCTCAACCGGTTCCCAATGCAAGTCACAGTTAACGAAACAGCAGTTGGCGATCGATGGTTATCATTCAAATTATCTGATAATCAAATCAATGAATTTATTCTTAACTCTTCAATGCCAAGTGTTCTTGGAGTTGAGGATTCAGGACATATTGTACTAGCATCACCTCATCCAAATTATGAATCAACATGGTCTCTTGTTGGTGATGGTGCAATGACTTTGATTGCATACTTGCTTGCGACAACAAGACTAGACGAATCGAAGTTAATGGATAGGGGCTGGAAACAGCGTCAATCGGTAAAAGATGTAGATCGAAGTAAATGGAGCGGTAATAACAAATTATCAGACGTCATTGAAAAATCATTATTGGATAAATTAACAAGTTTTAATGAGGTATCACAGTGGTATAGAACAACTATTCCCGGAGAGCCTAATTTGATGTTGATTAACTGCCTGTATGGTGAAGCTAAACTTTCGATTGGAGTAAGGAATAGTGGTACTCAGGCGAAGATTTCAGTGTCGGCCCGTTTGGAGTACGGCGGCAACAATATCGGGATACAAGAAGCTATCAACGAAGCTTGTGACTTACTTGAAAAACACATGATTAACCATTGATAATTTGCTTTTCATAAGTTTGGTTAAGATATGTCACAATGCCTAATAGAACTGATGATGCAATCAAGATTGCCAGCATTGCTTCGATACCTGCCCCAGTACTAAACATAACCATTGCAACAATCCAAGCAAGCACCATATCTAGGGCACCAAACACTCGCCATGACTTCCTCATGACCAAAATTCCGCTGACCCAAGATGTCGCCGAACAAATAATCATCAATATTGCAACAATGGTCAAACTACTCCAACCAAACCCTGACGGTATTAGCAACAAGTGTACTGACCAGAGACCTGCAGCCAACCAAACACCCGAATCAGTCGCTACCGACCAAATCACAAAGAATATCGACGCTCCTCCAAACACTGTGGCTATTAGATGTATTCCGATTGGCTCTACATTGACCAATTCTAATGACCAATACATAAGTCCTGAGATTGCTACTGGTGCTAACAACCATGAAACCATTACAGCAGCAGGCTGAGTCCAGTTCCAACTGCGTCTGATTACTAATATGATTGCTAATACGCCAGCGAATCCAACAGAGATTAAGCCGGCAAAAATCACCCATGCAGAGCGACCAACGGCTCCTCTGTGATCTTCTAACCCGCGAATTAAACGCTGTTTTTCCACCCAATCATAAGCAAACACACAGGCGAGGAGGACAAATTCAACAAATAGCAAGGGTAATGTCCAATCCACTAAACTTCCATCAAACGGATCAACTCGATACATAATAGGTACTTCGCCACCAATAATTAGAGCAAATACTCTATCCAAAGCCAAAAGATAGACGATTCCTTCAACAGCATTCGGAATGCGTAAACCCAGATCGTTACGACCAATTAAACCGATTCCAGCAAGTACACATAGTCCCACGGTTATCACTGCTAGGTGTTTTGCATCATCTAATCCGACAACCGAATCAGAAACCCTACCAGCCAAATGAACCAAGACCAGCCCGCCCATCGATATTGCAATTGGCAATTCTATACCGGCAATATCAGGTAGCCTAAGGCCAATATCATTAGCTCTAATTCTAGCCAGAGCGATGAATAATATCGAAACAACCACACAAAACGCCAGAATCAAGTAAGAGAGTGAACTTGTAAATGAGAGGTAGGTTGATGCTAAAATAGTTGTAACCAGGAAGGCGATTACAATGACTGGCCTGTGATGGATGTCGCCAAGTTCTAGGTCGTATTCATTTGACGTACCAGCCCGCTTGGCTCTTTTTCTCTGTTTTTCAACCAGATCCAACATTTCTACATCAATCATCTTTAGCTTTGATTTTGTGTCTTGGTCTTCTATGTCACTAGCAGATTTGCCTTTCTCTTCAACTTGTGCCTCGACAAACTTCTGAAGACGAGCCTGCTTTTCTTCAATTCTTAGTAAACGCTCTTCCTTCTTAGCGATTGAGCGCATTTCGCTTCTAAATTCTCCCTGAACCGCCAGATATGCTCCTGATCCGATGAACGCCAACACGGTTGCCAACAGTACTATTGCAGAGTCTTTCACCTGTGCAGTAATCGCCATCACTGTCAGCAAGCCTACTGCAGAAATTGCTGGAGGTAACAATTTTTCAACAGTCGCAGCTCTCCGTAGGTAAAGAACCAGTCCGACTAAAGTAATTCCAGTCAGCGTATAAAGATTAAAACTTTCATTTGGGAGTAAGGAACTACCATCCAACTCCATCAAGTTGAGTGGTTCGAGGGCAATTATAATGAATAAGCCAGATAGTAATCCCATCATTAAAGTAAGCAATTGCCCGGGCAAAGCTTCTGCTTTCTGCAATAATTCAGCTGAAACACCAGAACGTTTCATCCTGTCCGATGAGATTAGCAGTATTGCGCTGGTAATAACAAGGGTAATTGCCCAAATCCCTTGCTGACCATAGGTCCAAGATAGTGCAATAACCGAAACACCCCAAATTGTCATCAATGACCGCGGTCTGCCTTTGTGCTTGCCAAATAAGACCATTATAGCGTGACTAATCATCAATAATACCAATACCCCAAACAAACCAATAGCTGGCAGGGCACCAGGCCTCGTAATCGCCCATGTAACAAATAGTGCTAGTAAGAAACTCAAGTTCCATAATTGTAGAACCTCAGAGTCTCTTAACCTAGCACCCAATTCAGACATGCCGCTAAGTCTAGACGCTAGATTGAATCCGGTATCACCATGTTTCATATTGACCCAAATCTGCTGTGACAAAAGTACAATCATCCATATTGCAAGATCGTATTGCTCGATTAGAATTGGCACATAATCTGCAGAAACCAAACGGCTTTCGGCATCAGTAGCAAAGAATAGTAGCCATAGCCATGGGCCCACGACCGCAGTTCCAGCGATTGAAGGGGAATCTCTGTACATAGATAACTGAGCCAATCCAACCCATACCAACCCCTGACTAACCAACAATGTTCTTGCACCACTGCCTGCATCATTAGCCGGGATAAGTAAAGTCAATAATACTACAATAAGTAATCCTCCAGCCCATAATACATGGTCTGAAACCGCAGTTTGATTTCTCAGCAAAGCGCCAGCAGTCAAAGCCGCGGTAACCGCTGCATAGATACTGTATGGCCTCAGACCATACGGCAAACTCAATTCGATAATTCCGCTTTCTAATATTGCTAGTCCAAATAAAAGAATGGGTGCTGGAAGTACAATTAATGGTAACAACCTCGGCCATTCAACTCCTCTTACAATAAGATAAGATGCGCTGAATGCAGTTAGAAGAAGTACCAATTGGGCTAGGGCATATCCAGTCTCAAGTCGATTAGCAGCCACTGCCAGCAAGGCACCTATCATACCCAATCCTACAGAAACTGACCACAAACCGGGTTTTCCAAGACCCAGAGATTTGAATGCATCAGAGAACCAATTGTCTTTGTTGACAAACACGGCAGCCATAGTCGAATTTGTTGCAGTAACACAAACCATTAGCAGGAACAACAACAATTCATCTTCGAAAGGCAATATTTCCAGTCCAAGTAACTCCCAATTATTCGATATTGCATGAACACCTACCCAAAGATATGACACAGCGATACCCATGCTTGCCAAATTTCCGGAATTTCTGACAATCGCAAGGCCATGCAATAAAATAGTCCCAAGGCCAATCATTATGGCAACACCAAATTCGCCATAAACGGCGCCTGCAGCACTTCCAACAACCAACAAAATCAACGTTGCTTGGGCGGCAATAGCATCTTCATCATGACGCTGAGCTATTCCAATGTTCAATACTACACCTAACAATAACAGCGCACCTAAAATATCATTTTCGTTGGCAAACGAAAAGTCATCTAACCATCCCCAATGCCACAAATCTAGTACTAATCCATAGATCAATTTCATTGAAATGATTACCCAAGTTACCCCCAGTATTCTCATATTTGGATTTGGTATCCATTTTTCACCTAGGTAAAGGCCAACTACGGCCATAACACTGAGTCCAATCGCTCCGAATATTGGATCTAAAACCGTACCAACTATAGTCCCAATTAAGGACCACGAGAATATCATTGCAATCAGTAGACCAAAACCCAATCGTTTCTCACCATGAACTGCTAAATCAGTAACACTATCATTTTCAGGGGCTGTCTTTACAGTACCATCTTTTTGGATTGCTCCCGGGCGGTCAAAATCCTCGCCCCCCTTTGAGAAGATTTCAGCAATTTCTCCCATTGCTATATCTTGTTCAACCTCTGCTTTTTCGACGAAATCCGTTGATTTAGTTTTGCTTTCATCGCCAACCATGAACGAGGAGATATCTATTCCACGAGCGCGCGAAAAGGATCGTTTCCTGATTATTTCATCTCTAGAATCGTCTTTGCTGGAGGATTGTTTTCCCTCACCAGCATCATCAGACATATACCCTGTCGCTGGATTATATTTATTCAAGCCTCGCCTCAAATAAATCATCATGTAGTCCATTTTCGAGGAAAACTATTCACAGCAAATATGCCGTTAATCTTCCTGTCCCAAAACGAAAAGGACAAAGACATCCTCCGACACGATTCAGCATGGCCGAAGTATTGGGTTCGCATTCCGGCGACCTATCTGTACACGGATTGAAGTGTTCAGGATCCATCCATTGGAATTTACCCGTGGAGCAATTAGTCGAAATGGCAGTATCACGCGGCGAGGGAGTCTACAGTGCTCACAAAGCCCTTGTTACAGAGACCGGGGAAAGAACAGGGCGGTCACCAAATGACAAATTTATTGTTGAGGAACCGACGACAAGTTCTGATGTAAATTGGGGCGACGTTAACGTATCTACTGATATGGCGACATTTACCAAAATGAGGTCAAAAGTAGTAGATTATTTGTCCAGCCAAGATGACCTTTTTGTCCAAGATCTATACTGTGGTGCAGATATGTCTGAAGCATTGCCCATTAGAGTAATCAACCAAAACGCATGGCACAATGCCTTTGCAAGAAATATGTTCATCAGACCTTCACACGAGCAAATGGCTAACCACTCTCCAGACTTTACAGTATTCCACGCGCCACACTTTGAAGCAAGCCCAGAAGACGGTTTGAACTCTCAATGCTTTGTTATCGTAAATTACCAAGCTCGTGAGGTATTAATTGGTGGAACTAGATATGCTGGTGAAATTAAGAAATCAATATTTTCAGTAATGAATCTAATTCTTCCGAAGAAAGGCATACTTCCAATGCACTGTTCTGCTAACACTAACGGCGACAACACTGCGATATTTTTCGGCTTATCTGGGACAGGTAAAACCACCCTTTCTGCCGATCCAAAGAGGGCACTAATCGGCGATGACGAACATGGCTGGGGTGCGAATGGCGTGTTCAATTTTGAGGGCGGTTGTTATGCTAAATTGATTGATTTATCGGAAGAAGACGAGCCAGCAATTTTTGGTACGACTCGAAAGTTCGGGTCTATTTTAGAAAACATAGTCATGGACGAAAATGGCGTACCAGACTTCCATGATACATCAAAAACCCAGAACACCAGGGGATCTTACCCAATTGAATTCATCGACAATAGGACCCAAGATTCAACCGGTGGACACCCGCAAAATGTCATATTCCTAACCTGTGATGCATTCGGCGTATTGCCCCCAATTTCTCGCCTAACCGCCGAGCAAGCTGCTTACCATTTTATTTCTGGATATACTGCGAAAGTCGCAGGCACTGAAGTCGGAGTCAAAGAACCTCAAGCAACCTTTTCTGCCTGTTTTGGCGAACCATTTATGCCGATGCATCCAGGGGTATATGCTGATTTACTATCCAGTAAGATGGAGGAACATAATGCAACAGCATGGCTAATCAACACAGGTTGGTCAGGCGGCCCTTACGGTGTAGGTAATAGGATGAAGATCAAATATACTAGAGCTATGCTAAACGCTGCTTTAGATGGGGACTTAGACGATGTTGATTACACCGTCGACGAAAGGTTTGGCTTTGCAGTACCAAAATCTTGTCCAAATGTGCCAAGTGAAGTATTGCAACCAATGCAGACTTGGAGTGATAATGAGTCTTACAACAAAACAGCAGATAACTTGGCCGAGATGTTTGTTGAAAACTTCAAGAGATATCAGGCAGGTGTTTCTGATGCAGTTAATTCTTCATCCCCCAAAACACTGGTAAATTAACCGTATGCCCGTAGTTTCATAACTTAGCGGCGCGCACACTATACTGTGAGAGACATGCGTAGTGTACGATTTTTAGTTGGAATTATGTTCATAATTACTGCTTTATCTCCGCTGATGAGTATTTATGATTCAGCGGCCATTGCAGATGATGAAACCAAGACAAATCCATTTGGAGACCCGGTACTAAAGGATATGAAAGATAACGTAATGCAAGCAAGAGGCCAACCTTGTCCGACACTGGCATTACAAAATGACGCAGGGCAGCCCGGAGATGCAGGCAATTCAACAACAGGACCTAGGGCAATAGGAACCAATCCAACTACGACATTCAGTGGTTGTGTTGACGGGGCTGATGCGGAAGACTGGTACGAGTTCGATATCGAAGAGGGTTACAATGTCGACGTAGAGTTATCGAATTTCGACTTTGACTATGATTTACTCTTAGGAATAGAAAATAAATCTAATCCAGGCCAATACTTTTTGGTTGACCAATCAGCTACTTACGATGCTGTAGAAAAGGTAACCACATTGGGCAGTAGCAATGAATCAGAAGAAGGTACTTACGTTATAGTAATTTATCCATGGGACCCAGCCAGCGGAGATCAGGGAGATTACCAAATTGATATGTGGGCCAATTACACAGAGACTTGTATTGATTGGTTAGACCCACAAAATGACGGTAATACCGGTCAAGATGCGCCTCAAAACTGGACGGATTCTCCTAACAATATGGGCAATAACGTCACTGCATCATATACTGGTTGTTTAGATTCAACCGACTCAGGAGATGTCTTCGCGTTCGATGTACCTGTTAATCACACTATTAATGTAGTACTGACTATGGATACAGATACAGACTTTGATCTAAGACTCCACCAACCGAATGGGAGTTTGATTGATTTATCTTTGTCAAATGGTGATGGCGATGAGTTTGTAACTTCTCAAGACTCTTCCTTTGAGAACCAACCAGGAACCTATTTTGTCAATATAACACAATTTTCTGGTAACGGAAATTACACTATCGATGTTTTCACTAATTATAGCACTCCAATACCTAATCTAGCCATTGATAATGTGACATTTAACCAAGCGGCAAATCCTGGCGATGTAGTTCCATTTGATGTCACTGTGATTAATGATGGAACACTTGACCTTTCCGACGCCTTCATGGCAGAGATAATCCTCAGTGTAGACCGCGGAAATACTTGGGTTGACCACAATCTTGGCAACGCCACTTGGGCTAATGGATTGGCAATTAATGCCACTCAAAATCTTACCATTAACGGCGTAATACCAACAAATATCGTCGAAGGAGAATACAACGTTTTCATCGTTTTAGATAGTGATGAAATGATCGCAGAAAAGAGCGAAACAGATAATCAGATTATTGCAGATGATTCTATTACTGTGGGCAACGGTGTAAATGCTTGCGCAACTCCACAAGACGACGCTTCGACAGGAGCCGATATTGGGGAAGATGTTGCATCTTCAACCGATTTGGGACTAGATGTTGAGGCTGAAATTAGAGGTTGTATTGACTCCAATGATGAAGCAGATTTGTACAAGGTTAGCATCTCTCCGAATCAGCCACTAGAAGTTACCTTGGTAGTTGCACCAATTGATGGCGTAGATTTCGATCTAGAACTGTTGCTGCCAAACGGAACTTCAATTGACACCAGTTTGTCTTCAACATTTGATGAGTTTGTAACATTAGAAGGTACAGATTATGAGAATACAGCAGGAGACTATTACCTCAATGTAACATATTTTGGTGGTTTCCTAGGCGGAGGAAATCCGGGAGGAACCTATCGACTACTAATCGGAGAACCAGACCAATCAACCTATGTTCCACCATTCACTTGTGGCACACAAAACGACCTCGGGTTAGGTCAAGATGCCAGTGAATCAGGCATTCCACTAGGCACAAATAACCCAATTAGCGGAACTGGTTGTTTGAGTAATTCCGATACAGAGGATGTATACAGCTTCACACTCGATGAGTATAAGAACGTCGAAATTGATTTCAATGCTTCAAGCGCTTTACCGTTCACTGCAACATTGACAAACACCGCCGGTGATTTAGTTGCTAGTGTTGACAATATGAGTTATGGATTACTATTCGAGTCAATCGATGATGAAATGTATGAAGGGCAAACCAACACCTTCACACTAACCATTGATTCAAATGGCGGGCAAGGGAATTATGATGTTGATATAATGATCAACGAACCTGTATTACCAGACTTGGTTCCAGAATCATTAACCTGCCCGACTACTGAGACATTTACTGATGAAGAGATTACTACTCAGTGGGTCATTAACAACGCTAGAGGGCCTGGATACGGAGCAACCATGATTGTCATGATTGAGCTAATCAACTCGGATAATGAAACTGTCAACACCATTTACTCTTCAGAAGCAGCCTCTGATAATCCAGGGGTGACTAATGCAATGTCTTACAATCAATCCAATGTCGATGATAGTTATGCATTCTTTACAATTCCAACCGACACCCCATCTGGAGATTATCGATGTAAATTGATAATTGACACCAACAACGACGTGCCTGAAACAGACGAATCCAACAATATCCACTTCTCAGAACCGTTCTATGTTCAAAATGAGGAAGAACTGTGGGCCAACGATGTCGATAGAGATAATTTCAATTCAACAGATGCCGGCGATGGAATTATTGACGATTGTCCAAATAATCCCGGTACTTCAACAGTAGACCGATTTGGGTGTCCAGACTTAGATAATGACGGTGTATCAAATGACAATGATATCTTACCAAATGACCCAACTCAATGGTATGATTCAGACGGCGATGGATTTGGTGACAATTCAATAGGAACTAACGGCGATCAATGTCCAGATGTTGCTGGCGTTTTCAGCGGCGATAACGGAGTTGGCTGCCCAATTTTAGATTTGGATTTTGATGGAGTTTTGAATGAGAACGATCAGTGTCCAGAAACGCCACTTGGAACAATTGTTGGTGCAGATGGCTGTGAATTAATTGAGGAACCAGTTGATAACAACACCAATACAACAGACCCAACAGATCCGGTTGACCCAACAGACCCGGTTGACCCAACAGACCCAACAGATAATGGCGATAACACAGGCACTGGCGATGGTACAACCGATGCATCAGACGATACAGAGTCTGAAGCTGGACTATTCGGTATGTCTTACACCGTAATTGGTTTGATTGGCGGAGTTGTAGTTTTGTTGCTCCTAACGTTAGTATTTGTCAGAGGCCGAAGTTCAAAGAATGATACGTTCGCAATGCAAGAAAAGGCATATGCTGATGCCGGCTTTGCTGCTGTTGCTGGAATAGGGGCAGTAGATGCATCAATTACGCCTGAACAACTTGCTTACGAACAGCAGTTAATCGCTGCAGGCTATCCTGCAGACTATGCACGTGCATACGCAGACCAACACTTCAGGCCTTGGCTAAAGCAATAATCGAACGGTAATACTCATGACCTGCCGATTTGTGGCATTGTCATGCAGGTAATGATGAAGACGAGTGCAGGAGACATCCTAATCAAGTTATACGCAGATGAAGCGCCAGAAACCGTTGGTAATTTTGTGAAATTAGTAGAAATGGGCCACTATAACGGCCTTCACTTTCACAGAGTGATTCAAGACTTCATGATTCAAGGCGGCTGTCCACATTCAAAAGACCCAATGTCACGCAGAGCGGGAACCGGCGGACCGGGCTGGCACATTCCTTGCGAAGCATCAGCATTGGCGTTGAAGCACGATCGCCCTGGAATTCTATCTATGGCAAATGCTGGAAGAAACACCGGGGGCTCACAATTTTTCCTTACCACGGTGGCAACTCCATGGCTGAATGGTAATCACGCAGTGTTTGGCGAGGTTGTTGAAGGAATGGATGTTGTATCCTCAATTGAGAGGTGCAGAAAACTAGCCGGTGACAGGCCGGCAGAACCACAACAAATAATCAGTTGCACAGTTGTACAGTGATACATGGCAATCCTAGTTATCCACGGTGGTGCTGGTGGTGATGGGCCATGGTTAGGTAAAACTCCACTTGACCCTGGAAGAATCGATTGCATGAAGCAAGTGCTAAGAGTCGTTGGAACTAAATTATCAAGCGGCGAAATTGATTGTCTTGAGGCAGTGACACTAGCAGTAGAAATGCTAGAAGATGAACCTTTGTTCAATGCTGGTCAAGGCTCAGTAATAGGCGAGGACGGCTCAATAACCATGGATGCATCAATCATGCGTGGTGCCGATAAGGCTGCAGGCTCTGTGATCAATGTCATGAAACTTAGACATCCAATCAGAGCAGCTAATCTGATTTTACACCAAGGATGGCCGGTTATGTTGAACAGTGCTGCAGCAGACGAATTTGGTGTGCATGGCGGAGTAGAAGAAGTTAGCCAAGACTGGCTAAAAACAGAATTAAGACGAGGCCAATGGGAACAATGGAGACAGAATAAGGCAAGTCCAGGGGCAACTGATGAAGATGATTCTGTACTCGACCATGATTTGGAGGGAAGAGTTACAACTGAATTTTCCGACGAAGGAATGGGTACCGTCGGCGCAGTAGCGCTTGATGTAGAAGGCAATCTTGCAGCAGCAACCTCAACCGGGGGCATGACTGGAAAACCGGTTGGCAGAGTCGGAGACACTCCAATAATCGGTGCAGGAACTTGGGCAGATGATGCAATAGCAGTTTCTTGTACTGGCGTCGGCGAGGCCTACATTCGTACTTGTGCCGCTCACAATCTTGCATCAAATTACCAGTCAACAACTAATCTATCTGAATCAACTGATAAGATTCTCGACGAAGTGGCGCCTTTAGGCGGCAGAGGCGGTCTTATTGCTGTAACCGCATCGGGGGAGTTCGCTATGCCTTTTCAGACGCGATTAATGTATCGAGGGTATTGGAAAAATGGCGAATTAAAGGTCGGAATTGGCCCGGAACTCGAACAATAGATATTATTTAATAATTAATTATTAAGCATATACTATGTCGAAACATAGAGTCGGTGACAGACGAATAATAAGCATCAGCATACCTGAAGATTTAGCCGCAAGACTTGATCGCAGCGTAGGTAAAGGAAAGGACGGACGTAGTGCAACTATTGCAAAAATGATTGATAATGCCTTGAATCCCAAGCGAAACACAGTAACAAAAAAACCGGCAAAGACATCTCCCAAAAAATCTGCAGGAGTTCGTATTGAAAGCGACACAATGGGCGATTTAGAAGTACCAAGCGATAGGTACTATGGTTGTCAAACCGCACGCTCATTGATTAATTTTGACATAGGAATTGATACAATGCCTAGGGGCGTTGTACGTTCCTTCGGAATCTTAAAGCAGGCAGCGGCGAAAACAAATGTAGCATTGAAGCAATTAGACGGTGATGTTGGTGAATTAATAATTCAAGCTGCACAGGAAGTAATAGATGGCGAACTAGATGACCATTTTCCACTTAGAATTTGGCAAACAGGAAGCGGCACACAATCTAACATGAATACTAACGAAGTTATCGCCAACCGAGCAATCGAAATTGCCGGTGGCGAGTTGGGTTCTAAAAAACCAGTCCATCCAAACGACCATGTCAATCGAGCCCAATCATCGAATGATACATTTCCCACAGCAATGCATATAGCATCCTCGGAAGCATTTGTTCACGATTTACTGCCCAGCGTTAGGGCGCTAAGAAATGCCCTAGATGGCAAAGCCAAACAATGGGCAGGGATTGTAAAAATCGGGCGTACTCACTTGATGGACGCAGTGCCACTAACGCTTGGACAGGAAGTTTCTGGCTGGGTCTCACAATTAGATGCAGATTTACGAAGATTGGATTTTGCACTTGATGACCTATTTGAATTGGCATTAGGTGGAACAGCAGTAGGAACTGGACTTAACACACATCCATTATTTGCTCAAATGGTCGCAGATGAGATTTCAAACATTACTGGATTGAGTTTCGTCAGTGCCGAAAACAAATTTGCACAGTTGGCAGCCCATGATGCAATTGTTGCCGCCAGTGGTGCATTGAACACCTTAGCAGTAAGTTTGATGAAAATAGCCAACGATATTCGTTGGTTGGGCTCAGGACCTAGGTGTGGTCTTGGTGAACTAGCATTACCAGCAAACGAGCCAGGTTCATCAATCATGCCAGGCAAAGTAAACCCTACTCAAGCAGAGGCAATGACAATGGTATGCTGCCAAGTTATGGGCAATCATACTGCGATAACAGTCGGAGGTTCTCAAGGCAACTTTGAGTTAAATGTGTATAAACCAATGATGATTCATAACCTTTTACATTCAATTAGATTACTTACAGACTCATGCCGTTCAATGAGAGAAAATTGTGTGGAAGGATTAGAGCCAGTTGCAGCAAGCATCAATCAACATCTTGAAAATTCGTTGATGTTGGTAACTGCTCTGAATAATCACATTGGATACGATAAGGCAGCCAAGATTGCTAAGAATGCGCATGAGAACGGTTTGACTCTTAGAGAGTCGGCCTTGGAACTGGGCTATCTGACAAATGAAGAATTCGATGAGTGGGTTAGACCAGAGCAGATGATTGGGCCTTCAGTAAAATAATCAAAGGAAATCGGCTAATGACATCTGCTTGGATCGATCATTTTGGAATAAAGAATCAGTACTATTTGCTAACCATTCAACATTTTGTTTGGTGTACGTATCTACTCCGTATTTTTCCATCACGTGTAATGTTACCTTGATGTATTTCCTAACCGCACCTTCCGAAACGGTTAATGCAAGGTTTCCATTACATAAATCACCTTGTGATTTAGTGATTCCAAGAGAACCAAATCCAGCATTACTAGCCTTACTTTGTTGTATACATTTGCCTGCTATAGGCATTCTACGATAGGAATGGCCGCACTTCAGGCATCTCACCTTTTGTCGCGCAAACGCATTCAAATTCCCTCTAAGGTCAGGTAAAAAATGGGAGCGAATAACGCTTGACGCAACCTTCCTCACATCTACTGCTCGTAACCTGTGGCCCAAATCCAATTGCCCATTCATCTTGTCAATCATAGTGTCAAGCGTTTTGTAAGCAGAGAGGCTTGGACCGGCAGAAATAGATTCGCAATCGTGAGTGAAACCGTAGCCTCTTACAGCAGCAATAGATTCTAATCTACGCTCAACAAAATCGACCCTATTGGCAACCGACTTTGGATGCGGGCAATCCTGAGTAGCCTCATAGAAATCACGTTCATAATACCAGCCAGAGTCAACGTTCAGCGCTTCTTTGTCAACTTCTGTAGGATTTAATCTAGTTGTTAGAACGAGGGGTGCATCCATTTGGCCACCTCTATTAGCGGGCAATATTTCACGACTAAAATTAAGCAGACCATCCATTAGTAACATGATAGCATCTTCATCTCCGTCACAATTTCTTCGTTTAGAGGCGTGGAACAGCGGGTGCGCATAGCCGCCAGAACAATCAGCCCAGCCAATAATTCTCGACAACACGCCACCGGATGTATGGGGCGCTAATGCACAAATCAGATGGCCGATTAAATCATCAGGATTGGTAACATTGTAGTATGGCTCAAGACCATAGTATCTAGTGAGTAATTCATCGACAAATTTCGCGGTTCGCACAAAATAATCGCCGGCGTTCTTAGCAACGATGAAATCTTGTGGGTATAGTTCGAGCATTTGTTCATCAGAGGTCAATTCATTTCCAAGATAATCATGAGTATAACCTAAATTAACCAGCTTCTTCCATGAAACTTCAATTTCTTTCGGCTTAAAGTGAGTTACTGGAACATCACTCATGTCAAATCTAACGGTACCATCTCTAAACACTGGAATCTCGTATTTCGCCCTTAAAATGCCTTTTTCTAAAGCCTCAGGGGTTTGATTTTTACTAGCGATTTTCTTCATACACTTGACAGTATTCGGGACTCTTTCCAGTCCAAGATTTATCATTGCATCTTCAATCATTGATGCAATTGGCACAGTGGTAATTTCGCCTCTTCTTCTTCGATTTGATTCTAATTCTTTTTTGAATTCGGTTCGCCCACCACATTTTTCCCCGAGCATTGTTTCGCCATATTCATTCACTTTCCGGTGATGGCAAGAGAGCATTGGGGATTTTTTCCCGCAACTATTACAGGTTCTGAGGCCCAGCTGAACACGAATATTTTGTTTGTCTGCTGCATTGGTCAGTAGTCTTTGATTCCCCCCATTTAAATCGATAGGGAATAGGGTATGAGCCATCGGATTCATAACTCTTGGAGCAGACTTTTCTGGTCGGCCCATGCGGCAACCAATTCTAACCGGAGCAGAATGGTGCCACCTTAATGTGGAGATCTTCTTGATTACTGGCAGGATTCCGTCAACTCTGTAATCATCTCTCTCAATTTGAGAAGCAAGAAACCTCTTGGCATCTTGTGGGCCCTCATCAGGAATGCTTGCTGCAGCGATGCGGCCGATTTCATCAGTCTCTGCGATTGATTTCCCTTGCTGCCTCGCATTAGTCTCAGCAGAGATTCTATGTATTGCGCGTTCTTTTTCTAGTTCTTCTAGTCTACTTTCTTCCTTTGCCAAAACAGTCTCAGCAAGTTTCAATTTAGCAATTTTATCTTCAAAAATCTTCGTTGAATCGGTTATCATGATGATATTATTTTCATCTACTGCAAATCCAAAAGCCTCCAGAAGTGCCGACCATCCACTGGTAATTACCAAATCATCACCTTCGTGGTGATGTGCAAGTCCCAAAATCAATGCTGAACCTTTTGCAATACCATGTTGTTGTAAAGTCCACAATGCCGATGGTTTTTGGTCGAAAATGAAATTATCAACTGAAAATTCTGGACCAGGCGGGTTTGCGATGTCACCGATTTCTATTGTAGCAGGAGGCATTTCTTGCATGATGGCGGAACTCCAATTACTAACACCATTTCGTATTCTTAAGCATCTCTCTTCTCGTTGTGGCATCAGTAATTTGTTCTCATCAATCACTAGATTTTCAATGGTTGCGCCTTCAAGAACTGTAATTAATTTAGGAACCCACTCTATTGGCAAATCAAGGAACCACGGATTATGTGGTGGAGGTAAGGAGGTTTTGAATTTCTCAGATACAGCTTTGGCTTGCTCCCAATTTGGCTGCTGAGTGACTAAGAATCTGTGCCATCTTAATCTTACATTGAATCTAAGATTAGCATCCGAGAACTGCTCCCTAGTCAGGCCTGGTATTCCGGGTGGGCAATCAGTTTTTGATAATCCCATAATCGAGCGAAAATTTTCAACAGATTCGGGAGAATTTAACTCTTCAATGAGATCACTTGCCCACCAATCCATTGAATATCCAGCAGGTACCAAATTTTTGTTATTCTCCATGAATTCGCCATAGCCAATTACAATCTCACCATTGTCCCAGATGGTGGCAATATTTGTCTTGACCTGATTGAAACTTTCAATAGTGTCACAGCGGGTGAATGTCCCATCTTCTAAGACGACCCAAGGCCCATCTGTATAATCAGAAGGGGTAATTGCACATGCTTTTCCAGGGCGTTCAATTTTCATTTGTGTTCCAATTGTGATGAAGTCATCCATGGCCAACATACATGCTGGATTAACCGATGCTGCGGCCAATCCAGATGGCCTTGCTCGCCCGTATCTGAGCCTAAATCCACCAGGCTGTTGGGGCGCTCCAAAAACAGGTCTTCCAGCAATTATGTCGTTCATAAATTTAGTAATGGGTTCTGTTAGCCTTGATTTGAATTTGACTTCGTCATCGTCTTCCTTCTTTTTGTCTTTTTCTGCGAACTTGCTGATGAAATCCCATCCAGCGATTTTCATTCGTTCCGTATGTTTTTGGATTTTAGGTGCTTTCAAACACATACCTTCTCCAATAACCAGTAGTACACCGCCGCGAATCCTCGCTTCATCGATATTTCTTACATCACCATATCCCGAACATTCAATTCGTTCGGTAGATTCGCCGTTAATCATTACCGGACAAGCCCTAACAATTTCATCAATTTCTTCCGGACTGGGCCGGTATTGCAAATTACCACGATACAGCCCAAACTCTTCTTTGACCCGTTCTACCTCAGGGTCTGTCGGCTGATATTTTCCAACATTTAATTCGATTCTAATCATGTCAGCAATCAATACGGCAAGAGCCTGAGCAGTACCCCCCGCGGCTCTGATTGGGCCTGCAAAGTGTACAGAAACAAATTGCGAACCATCTAAGTTATTCAATAGACGAACCTCACTGATACCTTCAAGTGGTGCAACTAGAACCGCTTCTGTCAGAATTGCCAAACCAACTCTAAGTCCAACATCTATCGCGGTAACCAAATCATAACCTTCATCACGAAATCCTCGAGCAACTGACTGTGCCATCAACATAGAAGTGGTTTCACGGTCATGCTTTGCAAGCATCTTTCTGATGTCATCCGCAACCTCGTATTCACCGAGGTATTCTACTAACAATTTCTCTGTTCTGCCAGCCAGGTCTGCAGCCCTTGGTATTTCTACAAATGGCTTGTAGTCTAGGTTTTTCCCACGCGCAATCTCGGCAATTCGATAAGCATCCTCGGTTCTCTCATCCATCCATTGCTGATAATTTTTCATTTCATTTTCGAGCCTTAAACTATCGATTCCTTCGAGAGGATTTAGGTCGGATTGCACTTTCACCGTATCAGCCATGCCCCTCACCATTGGACAAGGCAGCCGACCGCTTATCAAAAATTGCCTAATTTTGATTGCAAAGCAAAACTATGCGTTTAATTTTGACAAAAAGTTCTCAATAGTTAACGAAAGTTCATGAGCCATTTGCTTAACCATCATTTGAGAGACATGTCGGAATCAATACGAAGTCATCCCAAATGGTCAAGACTTGTTGATTTAGTTAGAGAATTAGCTTTTATCGATGGAGGTAGTGATGACGCATTTACTTTAGCCAGTGGGCGCCAATCGCGCTGGTTTTTCGATACAAAACCGGTAATGATGCATCCTGAAGCAAGTCACCTGATTGGCGAGATGCTTAACATCCGCATGGATGAAATGGGTGCAGATTTTGTTGGTGGACTTGAGTTAGGTGCGGTTCCATTAACGGCAATCGCAGTCACAATGTCACCAAAAGAATCTCCAAGAAGAGGCTTCATGGTACGAAAAGAACCCAAAGGAAGAGGTGGAAGGAAAACTAACAATCCCCCAGGGATAGAAGGTTCATCCCTGTCAGGCGGTGGAAAAATAGTCATTGTTGAGGATGTAACGACAACTGGTGGCTCTGCTATCAAAGCAGTACAGAGAATACACAATGATACAGACTGCGAAGTAATCGGGGTAATCAGCATCGTTGACCGGGAAGAGGGAGCTAAAGAGGCATTTGCGGCAGCGGGCATTAATTTTGAAAGTCTCATGACTAGAAGCGATGTTACTCAATTCTGAGGGATCTTATGCCTCGAATAATTAATCCGTTATCAGAATCTAGTGAAGGATTATTCGAAAACACACCGGATAAAACATCAATAGAACGATTCAAGTTTTTCCATGCTGATGAAGGTAAACCTCTAGCAACACCTTGGCAAGTAGCCTTATCCAGAGCCATAATGCTGAGAGAATATCCACTTCCCGATGGTATCATCCTAGACTGTGCATGTGGTAGCGGGATACAGATAGCCGCATACTCAGAGATACTCAAACGCCCGATAGTTGGCATTGAATTAAACGAAAGCCGCGCTAGAGCAAGCGCAGTAAATTTTCGCACAGTATTTACTGAACGTGGAGATAATTCACTAGACCGTTTGAAGGATAGCGTATTCATTGTTGGCGACGGCAGAGACGGTTCACAAATAATGCCATTGTTGAACCTTGAGAATGAATCAATCGCATTTCTGCACCTAGACCCTGCCAGACCTCGCAACAGCCGGGCGCATGCACTCTCTGAGATGGCACCTCGATTGGATGAGGTTTTTGCTGGATGGAAACCTTACCTCAAATGCAGTAACAGTGGCCCGGCAATATTGTTAGATTTGTCACCTCGACTTTCTTCTACTCAAATGATTGAAGTCGAGGATTTGGTTGAGAAATTTTGGCCTAACACAAGCAAAACCTGGACATGGACATCACGTGGCAGAGGTAGGGTAGACAGACTTGCCTTGTGGTTAGGTGCAATAGCCGAGCCAACGATTGCAAGACGGTTTGTTAGAATCCCCCCGGACCCAACCTCTCCACCGTTTATTTTGTTGGGCGGCAAACCAATTGTGGAGCAGGAAAATAACCAAGAACACCAATTCATCCAACCACAAAGAGGTAGTTATGTTTCGATTATTGATGCAGCCTTAGCAGAATCTGGTATGGCAAACGATTGGTTGGATGCATCGTCTATCGGCAACTATGTTTGGGCCGAGCCACAGGGTAGGAGGCCGATGATTTATCATCAAAAAGAGTTTCAACAATCCGCAATTAACCCAACTAATTTGGTTGTTGCAACAGGCCGTATAGTTGACTTGATTGAGGGTGAACTAAGTATTGATTCAGCAGATAAATTCGTTGAAATATTCTTACAGCACGACATTAGTAAATTGACTATTAGGGCTAGTCTGGATCCAAAATTACAACCCAAATTACAGGGCTCCTTTGATCGTCAACTCAACAGGCGTCACGGTTCAAGAGAGGCATTTTTACTCCACAATCCCAAGGGTGAAAATTACTTGCTTTGCGTAAAAAATTAGGATTTTTATGGGCTAATTTGGTAATTCAAAAACCACTTGCTGCATCGCGGTCTTGATATATGGGAGGTTGGTCGGGAACTTGCTTCACACTGTGTGTAAGCATCAAGGTGAAAAGAAATGGCACAATCGAAAACCGAAGACCTAGGAGAAGATTTTTCTTACATACTTCGAATGGCAGATACCGATATTGACGGTCTGAAACCGCTTGCTACAGCGCTTACTGCTGTTAAGGGAGTCGGTGCAAGAACCGCAAATCAGATTTGCAAAAACACTGGATTTGATGCAGCATCCTTGGCTGGTCATTTATCCGTTGAGGACCAAGAAAAACTAAGATTAGCCATCGAAGGCTACAATGAGTCCGTGCCACTATGGATGCTCAACAGACAGAGAGACCTAGAAACTGGTGATGAACTACACCTAACAGGTCAACAAGTTAGATTCACACTCAAAGACGATATTACTAGACTGCGTTCAATAAAATGTTACCGTGGCGTCAGGCACGCAAACGGTAACAAAGTTCGTGGACAAAGAGGTCGCTCGAATGGCCGTGGTGGCTTAACACTGGGTGTAAACAGGAAGAAGTGAGGGATTTAGATGGGAGAGCCAAAATTTTCGAGACCTAAGTTTGACACACCTTCCCATCCTTGGAAGGCTGCACGGATAGAAGAAGAACACGCAATCAAAGCTCAACATGGTTTGAAGAACATGCGTGAGATTTGGAAGGCAAAATCACAATTGAGACGCCATCGAAGGCAAGCAATGCGCTTGATTGGTATGGTTGACACTAGTGAAGGACACGGCAAGAGAGAAATGGAAGACCTGCTACGTTCATTGCACACTAAGGGATTAATTCAATCCGATGCTACGCTGGACGATATCTTGTCCTTGGCCACCGAAGATATACTCAATCGTCGTTTGCAAGCCCAAGTTTACTACAAAGGACTTGCAACTACAATGAAGCAAGCAAGGCAACTTGTTAATCATGGATTAATCTGTATTGGAGAGCAAAAGGTAACAATTCCGTCTTACCCAGTATCAAGAGATGAGGAAGAACACATCAAGTATCATCCAAGCAGTGGATTAAATAATCCAGAGCACGCAATCAGAAAAGCCATTGAAGGACGCAGAGAGAAGGCAGAGTATGCTGTTGATGAAGTAGACCCCGAAGCAACTCCAGAATTTGCTGAGGAAGTTAAGGCGGCTGCAGAAGCAGCACCAACCGTAGAAGCAGGGGGCGATGAGTGATGACACGTAGAGCAATAGTCAACATTTTTAGTTCCTACAATAACATTCTAATGACTGCTACAGATCTAACAGGAGCAGAAACAATTACCACATGTTCTGGTGGTCAAATGGTCAAGTCATCCAAAGACAGTGGTGGACAATTCGCTGCCACACGAGCTGCAGAAAAACTAGCAGACGCTCTGAAGGATAAAGAATTCACTCAACTCATTGTAAAGTATAGAGCCCCAGGCGGTAACTTGTCAAACAATACTGGCCCAGGCGCTCAAGCAGCAATTAGAGCACTAACACGTGCAGGTATGACAATTACCAGAATTGAAGATGTAACTCCAATCGCCCATGATGGGACCAAGAAGAAAGGCGGCCGACGTGGCCGACGTGTATGATATAGTGGTGATATAGTGAAAGCACAGATTGTAGAAGGCTGGCCCAAAGAGAATTCGATTAGAATTACCCTAAGTGAAACTGATGCATCTCAAGTAAACGCTATTAGAAGAGCGTTAATTTCAGATGTACCGAAATTAGCGATTACGAGAGTAAACATCAGTCAAGGTGTTGTTGAAAATGATGGAGTGATTCTAGAATCGGTAAACGTACTCCCAGATGAGATGCTAGCACACAGACTAGCAATGATCCCAGTGCCGACTTATCCTGAAGAAAAGCTAGACTTCTTCGAAACCTGCCCAGTCTGTATTGATATGGTAGAGGCAGAGAAAGGATGCCCACAATGTCAAGTTCTGTATTCATTAAATGTGCAAGGTCCAGCACAAGATGCTGAAGAAGACCACATCACAGTTTATGCCGGAGATTTAACCACAATTTCTGATCCAATGTTTGACATCAAAGAAGAGCACCGAAGAATTCCAATTACCATCCTCTCCAAGGGACAGTACCTTGAATTGTATGCATTTGCAACTCTTGGCCGTGGCTCAAGTCATCAAAAGTGGTCCCCAGTTGCAGGAGTTGGATTTAGTAACAGAAATGTAGCAAAGTTGAACAACGCAAAGAAAGCAGAGAGCCTATTTTCACTGAATCTAAAGACAAGTGACGGTAGAGATATCGATGCTAAGTTATTCAAAAACAAGAAAGTTGAGGACGTTAATACCGTAATGGATCTTGAAAGAGCTCTCCATCAAGTGGGATCAGGTACTGGTCGAGATGCAGAATTCGACGGGGCGATTACTCTTGAACCAGTAGATGGCGAATACATCCTTACCTACGAGACAGATGGTAGTATGGACCCAGTCACTGCGTTTAATCTAGCAATGGATGAACTAAGCAACCGATTTGCTGGACTTAATGAAGAAATTACTGCTGCACTAAACTGATTCAGTAGTGGTTATACTCAATTCCCAGTGGGGAATGAACAACTTTTCGACCATTGTCATTTACATTTCCAATAATTTGTACTCCGGTCATTTTCTTGCTTAGCCAGTTCCAAATATTATCAGCACACTCAGAGTTTACCGCGATAACCATACCACATCCCATATTGAAAGTTCGATACATTTCCCAAGTCTCAACTCCGCCGATATCGGCTAACCACAAAAACTCAGGATGCGGACTAATTGGATTGTTGATTTCCCATCCTAAACTCTCGTGCAGCCTCAGCAGATTTGACAAACCTCCTCCTGTTACGTGACAAATTCCTCGAATATCCTTGATTGAGAACCCATCTTCTCCGGATTGGGCGCTTTTGATTAAATCAACCACTGGATCACAATAAATTCTAGTTGGGTTAAGGAATATTTCACCCAACGTTATGGGACCTTTGGATTCATTAAATCGCAAAATTTCTCTTGTAGAACTTGAACTATCAAATGGGGCGTCGTCTGTATATTGTAAACCTGCATGCTGCATGATTTTGCGGACCAAAGAATAGCCATTAGAATGAATCCCCGAAGATGGTAGGCCAATTAACACGTCACCTGCTTGCAGATTTTCACCAGTGATCGCTTCGCCTTTCTTCAAGTAGCCAAGAGCGGTTCCAGACAAATCCAATTCAGTAACGATGCCGGGAAGTGACGCAGTTTCACCTCCAGCAAGTGTGACACGCGCAAGGCGACATGCCTCAGCCAATGACGCCCCAAGAGCAGCATGAACTTCTGGGTCAGGTTTTGGTACGGCAACATAATCAACAAATGCAATTGGTTCTGCACCAACGCAAAGTAAGTCATTGACGTTCATTGCCATACAATCTATCCCTACACCTGACCACTGATTTAGCATAGAAGCAATTTGCAATTTACTGCCCACTCCATCTGTTGCTAATGCCAACAAGTGGTCACCAAATTCAATCAAGCCGCCAAAACCACCGGGCAAATCAACAGGCGCACCAGGGGTTCCAGTTGGTCGTACAGATTTTCCCAGTGAAGAAATTAGTGAGGCGACTGCAGAACCTTCAAGATCAATATCGACCCCAGCGCTGGCATAGTCCATCTTATCAGACATATTTGTTCCAGTATTAGGCAGGAGATGAATAAATCGGCTCAGTCGTGTAGCACTTTCGCTAGCATAGGCATGCTGATATCCAATCGATGTTCAATACCGGAATGAGTCCCGTCAAATTCTTCCCAACGGTGCTCTATACCATGCTTTTGTAATATTTTTATTAATTTTCGACTGCCGTACTGGATACCATATTGGTCTTTATTACCACAATCGATATACAGCAAATCTAGGCCTTTAAGCGAATTACTATTATTCTGAATTGAATTTAATGGGTCAAATGCCAACCAATTATTCCAAGCCACATTATCCAATGTACAAGTTTCGAGATTAAACGGCAACCTAATCCCAATTCCGGTATTGTTAATTCCTTTAGAATCGTAAGAAGCAGCCATCGCACAAATCATCAGTGCATGGAAATCATCACCACTCAATTTACTACATTTCTTTACGTGGTTGAGGAAATTATCCAGATTTCCGTGGTGGTTTATTTGAGTCGCCGTAGTGGGGAAGTCTGAGCGATATAGTACATCAAATCCAACATCGCCAGAATGGGAAGCAATAGCATTCCATTCTCCCTCGTGGAGAATTGCATTGTGTAGAGCTCCATATCCTCCAGATGATTTGCCAAACAAGGCGAATTTACCATTTGTTGAATAGCGTTCTACAATAGCCGGTTTTAGCGACTTATGCAGCCATGAACTCCATTTACCCAAGATTTCAGAGTCAACAAATTGGTTTCCACCAAGCGAGGTAAAGCAGTCAGGTAGAACAAGAATTGTCGGTGGCATTTTCCCATCCTTGACCAATCTCTCATGTCTTTGCGGCAGGGTCTCCGCAAACGCTTTCCATCCCGCTCGAGCCAAACCCGAAGAAGTAAAAGGTGCCAAATAAATCATTACGGGTAGTTTGCCACCTTGTTCAATCAATTCTAATCCCTGTTGTGGGATATGAACCATGACTTCTCTATTGGTTGGGTCGCCTAAGTGGTTATGCAGTAAATCCGAGTCTATGGCTAGGCGTTCAATACTTCCCTCAATAGGTGCAAAACTATGCTCGGGCATGAACAGTCCATGGGGTCATTACTGATTTGTTCGACGGTTGGCGCGAGTTACAATGGACATGAAAAATCCTTGAAAAAAAGTGTGGTAGAGTGAAGAAAAACTCCAGTGGAAATCAAGGGGTCTAGAATATTCATAGAAGTAATGATATACCGTGGCCAAATAGTCTGTTAGTCTAGCGTAGTAGATTTGGTGATATTTGTGTTGCAAGAGTTTGATTTGGCTGCAAGATGGACTTCTATGATCCAAGACTTGTATGCTGAAGCAGTGCACAACCTTGCCCAAAAGTGGCCTGACGAACAATCTCTCGAGGTTTCATACCGTGATATTGAAGGGTTTGATGATGAATTCGCTCAAAACATTATTGCTCATCCTGACTTACATTTTCAAGCCGCAAATCAAGCATTGAGGCAATTTCTTCAAGATGAAGGGCACACATCAATGTACCCATTCGTCAGAATTGTTCATTTGCCCAGTGACCAAATTCGAACAGTATCACAACTTAGAGCGGATGACATTGGAATGATGCTAGCAATAGATGCTATTGCGACAAAAATTTCCGGCGTTCGTCCTAGAATTTATTCAGCATCTTTCATGTGTTCTTCTTGTGGACATGTTGCTGAGGTCAAACAACCAAACGAACAAGAACTGATTGAACCACTAGAATGCTCCCAAATCGACGGTGGATGTGGAAGACAAAAACGCCAAACCAGATTTGCATTGCAAGAAGAAGACTCAATCTTAATCAATTCACAATTTATTGAACTTCAAGAGTCTCCAGAGCAATTGAAAGGCGGTATACAACCAGAACGGATAATATGTATTGGAGAGCATGATATTGCCGGTAAATTGAATCCTGGTGATAGAGTCAAAGCCAACGGAGTTTTATTTATTCGTTCACAAAGAAAAGGCGGGAAAGACACACCAGTGTTCGATATATTCCTCAGAATCCATTCACTTGAGCGACAAAATGTCCCACTCGAAGAGATACTTATTACCGAGGATGAAGAATTAGAAATCAAGGAATTAGCAAGCCGCTCTGACATCTATGATTTATTCAGCAAAAGTATAGCCCCCTCCATATTTGGTATGGACCGAGTAAAGGAGTCACTAATGCTCCAATTGTTCGGTGGCGTTGCTAGACTTAATCCGGACGGGACAAGAAATCGCGGCGATATTCACATTTTGCTCATGGGAGATCCCGGTGTTGCGAAATCACAATTGTTAGATTATATGTCTAAGATTTCACCACGCGGTCAATTTACTTCAGGACAATCGGCTTCAGCCGCCGGATTAACTGCAGCCGCAGTACAAGACTCAGCTGCAGATGGCCGCTGGACTTTGGAGGCTGGAGCGTTGGTTTTGGCTGATTTAGGATTAGCATCGATTGACGAATTCGATAAGATGAATGAGGCCGATAGATCAAGCATGCACGAGGCAATGGAACAACAGACTATTTCAATTTCCAAGGCAGGGATAAATGCGAGTCTTAGAACTCGTTGCGCAGTATTAGCAGCAGCCAATCCAAAGAGCGGAAGGTTCGAGCCAATATCGGATACTCCATTTACCGCGCAGATTAATTTGGCCCCGCCATTGATTTCTCGGTTTGATATAATTTGGTTGTTGACAGACAACGCCGAGCAGGATAGAGACGCCAAAATTGCTCAACATATAATCAACAATCGATTACTTGGAACCAGCGAGTTGTTAGTAAATCAAGGAAGTGCTCCAGATCCAGCAAGAAAACTTTCCTCCGCAACCCAAAAGTCTCAAGAGGGTGATGAAATTCTAACTAAAGCCCTAATTAGAAAATATATTGCATATTCTAAAAGAGCGATTCACCCAAAGTTGGACGAAGAAGCAAGAAGCCGAATTGTAGAATTCTACGTTGAAACCAGAAAAAAGGGCGGTGAATCATCTGACAGCGTATCAATCACTGCTCGTTCTTTAGAAGCAGTTGCCAGAATGGCTGAAGCAAGTGCTAGGATTAGATTGTCAGACATTGCTAACATCGAGGATGTCGAACGAGCGATTCGATTGACAAGAACTTGGCGTAACGAATTGATGGGCGATAATTTTGATGAAACAACATTACAAACTGGTAGGAAAGCAACTGCTAGAAACCATGAAAGAATTCTATTAGATACAATTAGGGACTTAGAATCAAGGTCCAAAGAGTCAATCAAGTATGCTAACAGAATTGACATCTATAATGAAATGCAGAATAATAATGTTGAACGTGGTAAAGTTGACAACATGATTGAAAAGATGGTTAGAGATGGAACATTGATGTTGCCAAGAGGCTATGATACAATTCAAACACTTAGATAATCGCTGCTATCTTGAACAATGAACTACTGGGATAACTATGGCGGAGTCGCATTTCCCAGAACCAGAAGGCGATATCGCTGACGCTGAGACGCTCAACCCAGATAAATTGGGCTTCATGTGCGGCATTGAAGTACATCAACAGCTAGCAACTGGAAAATTACATTCGAGACAACCGGGCGATCTTTATGATGTCACGATGGATACCTTACCCGAGAATTGGCCGCGTTTCTCTCGGAAATTAAGAGCAGCAAGAGGAGAGGGTGGAAAAATAGACATCGCCGCTCGATTTGAAACAAGACGTAATCGCTCATTTGAATACGTCCAATCACCAAATTCAGGTCTAATTGAATTGGACGAACAACCACCGTTAATTCATGATGAATCAGCACTAGATATTGCTTTGACAACATCAGCCTTGCTCAACGCAAAACCGGTATCATTGCTACAGACCATGAGAAAGACTGTCGTTGATGGTTCCAACACAAGCGGTTTTCAGAGAACGACTTTAATATCAACAGGCGGTATTTTAGAAACCCCATCAGACCCAGTTGGAATTTCCGTGTTATGTCTTGAAGAAGACAGTGCTAGAAAACTCGATACCTATGCTACTGATACAGGTGAGTGTGTTATTTACAATTTAGATAGACTGGGTCTGCCATTAATCGAAATAGCCACTGATCCTGATGTTAAGACTCCAGAACATGCCAAAGAAACTTCGATTGCACTGGGTAGAACATTACGGCAAACCCGTCGAGTAAGGCGAGGACTTGGAAGCATCAGACAGGATTTGAATGTGTCAATTGCTTGTGGTGATAGAATAGAAATAAAAGGTTGTCAAGACCTTAATTGGATACCAAGAATAATCAAGTTAGAAATGGCTCGTCAACTACATTTCTATCGTTTAGCTAATACACTTAGGAGTCAATTGTCACTTCCGGCTTTGCCTAGTGATAGGAGACTTGATGACGTTATAATCGAGGCATCAGTACGGGATAAGGTAGCACAGGCCCTACCACTTCAGTTAAGTGATGTGACTGAGGTTTTTGCAGATTGTGAATCAAAAATGGTCGTGAACGGATTGCAAAAATCCTACACAATGTTAGCGTTACCATTGCCAGGCTTAGCCGGAAAAATTGGCACCAAGCAACTTGATAGCGAAGGTTCCCAATTACCAAGGCTCGGCAGAGAATTAGCAGGGGCGGCAAAATTAGCAGGTGTCAAGGGAGTATTCCATTCTGATGAACTACCGGCATATGGCATAGAAATCAGTAATGTTGAGAGTGTAAGAAAAGCACTCAAATTATCAGATGATGACGGATTCGTGCTTTGTCTAGCTCCAAAATGGCAAGCAGAATTAGCCTTAGAGAGTGTTTTGCTAAGAGCACGAGCTGCATGGCATCGAATCCCCCAAGAGGTTCGCAATGTGGTTATCAAGAAAGGAGCCCCAGATGACGGAACAACAGCTCCAATGAGGCCTCTTCCCGGAGGGGCTAGGATGTACCCAGAAACCGATATTCCTCCTCAAACGATTAATTTACAAAAGTGGCAATCCATAATCGGTAATCTGCCTATGACAGATAGTCAGCGACAAGCAAGGATGAACCAGTTCGATGTATCAGCAGATCAAAAAGACCAAATTCTTGCTAGAGAGTTAGATGATATTTTTGTTGAATATCAAGATGGGTTGCCAGCCAAAGCGTGGGCTGCTGTACTGTTAGAGAATGACGAGATTGACCCACGCCTGTCCAGTTTAGTATTATCGGCGAAAGAGGCTGGAGAGATTACTAGAGAAGCAATTAATGACGTAATTACTCATTTTGCCGGGCAAATTCCAGAGTTATCTGATATCATAGCCTATGCTGAACAGCATGGCTTGAAACCAGCAGATGAATCAGAACTTGGCGATATAATTGCAGCAGTTGTTGCTGAGAGGCTGGATTTTGTCAAGGAGCGCGGAATGGGCGCTATTGGTCCATTGATGGGCGTAGTTATGCAGCAAGCCGGTGCAGCCGACGGGAAAGCAGTTAGTGCACTGCTAAAACAAGCAATCCTCGATGCAACAAAGTGAATAAAATGCGTTCAAAACTCCTAGTAATGGTAGTAATTGCCACTTTTTGCTTACCTATTGTTAGTGGAGAGTCAAGCCAAACACAAGATGAAGGAGAATTTACTCAGCAATGGGAACTTGATTTTGGCGAGGTTTACGTATCTACTAAACCAATATCCTCAGATTTAGGAATTTTTGTAAGGACCTCTTCGTCAAGTTTAGCTCAGGGAACACCGTCAGTGTATTCGTTGAATTTTGCTGGAGATGAACTGTGGCGAGTAGAAAATCCAAATTCGACATTCCAAGACATGACTCCACTAGAATATGTAGAATCTGGTGCGGGGGATTGTGGAAGTTGGCCTAACATGGTCCTTGTGGGTTGGTCTAATGGCTTATTTCAAGCATTAAACGCAAGTACTGGCGCTGTGGTTTGGCAGCATCAAACTGCAGTGAAATCCTGGGGTATTACCGGCAGTATGTTCATCGAGGGCGAAACAGTAACCATTCCCACTAGACAAGGTCTTGACAAATTATGTCTAAATGGCGTTATACAATTCTCTCATGAAATAGGTCTAGGCTGGAGAAATGGCGTCACATTCGTTGGAGAGTCTTACTGGGTTGGTGATGAAGAGGGCAACTTATGGTCAGCGAACAACGAAAATACAACAAAACATTTTATCGCTCAAGGTAAAATAAGACATGCACCAATTTCGCTGCCTAATGATAACCTGTTAATTCACCTACAAACAGATAGCGGGAGTACAATTTATCATTTCAATGCAACCTCTGAACAGTCGTCT
>VMHT01184391.1_pt1 | contig 48426 bp, 90 predicted proteins | sample 4693611 | NCBI WGS metagenome assembly VMHT01 (sample SAMN12280063, study PRJNA550983) | marine metagenome | isolation source: seawater sampled from same location over 5 years 0.02-0.2 micron viral filtrate | place: USA: collected off the coast of southern California halfway between the port... ... | reverse complement strand
TTGATGGTAGTAATACAAATATGGCGGTTGCTAAAACTATGGTGTTTGCCGATAGTGTAAAAGCAAGTTTTGGTGCAGCTGAAGATTTAAGAATAGTGCATGATGGCACAAACAGCACTATTGATAATTACCAAGGTGATTTATTAATCAGACAACAGGTAAATGATAAAGATATTATCTTCCAATCAGATAATGGAAGTGGTGGTACAGCTGACTATATTAGATTAGATGGTGATACAGGAAACTTAAATTTATATCATTATGGTTCTTTAAAACTTAACACAACCTCAACAGGTGTAAATGTAACTGGTAGTTTACAAATTGGCGGTACTTCAGTTATTAACTCTGCTAGAAATATAGAAAACGTTGGAGTTATAACAGCAAGTGGAAGAGTACAATCTTCTGGTGGTTTTATGACCACAATAAACCAAGTTTCTAAACGTAATTATTATATAGCTACAAGTTCAGGTGGCGGAGATTTCTTTATAGGACAAATAGAACAAAATAGTGGTACTGATGGTGCAATAGAAGGTACTCTTTGTTTTGCTTATGACTATGGCACTACTTCAGAAAGTCCTAAGATACATTTTAGTTTTGCCCAAAGAAGCGGTACAGCAAGAGGGAACTGGTGGTATGAAAATGATGATGATGCTGCTGGTTCTAATAATGTCAAAGTAGTATTAATTGATGATGGGTCAGGCGGTATGTTTGTCTGGGTACGAGTAAGTGATTACTCAATTATGTCTCTTGATACAGTAACAAGGAGTGGTGGAAACATTCCAGCCTCAGGAAGTCTTACAGCAGGAACAATCACAACAGGTACAACTTTATTTGACACTTCTAATGACCCAACCTCAGAACATCATATTGGTAAACTCTTTGCACATGGTGATTTAAGAGTTTCAGATGGCAGTAATACAGGTTTAGAAATTATCCCTCAACACGCAAATAACAGGAACATTTTGTTTAGTTTTGACAGAGCAGGTACAGGATATAAACAATTAAATTTTGATGCTAGTGATTTTAGATTCAATCCAAGTGGTTCTACTAAAGCAACAATAGACAGTTCAGGTAATCTTGATTTAGTTACTGGTAATCTTGAGATTAATAGCACTACTGTAATTGATGGTTCAAGAAATTTAACAAATATAACTTCACTATCTGTTGCAGGTTACATTTATCATACTGGCGATACCGATACTAATATTGTATTTGGTACTGACACCATACAACTAAATACTGGCGGTTCACTCAGGTTACAAGCTAATAATTCTGCTGTAACAACGCTTGGTGTACCACTTCTTGTTTCAGCACCTAATAGTGCTAAATTACAGCTAAAACAAACAACAGCAAGTACGACTGCTAGAAAAGGTGGTCTTGAATGGTATAGTGCGACAGGTGGTTATGCTGCTGGTTCTATAAGTATCAAAGGTAATGGTGCAAGTGACAACTCAGGCATTATGGAGTTTTATGTCACTTCTGAAGATGATGAGGTGACTGACCCATACGATCTCAGCAAGATACTTACACTTACTGATACCTCTGCTACTATCGCTGGTTCACTTTCAAAGCAATCAGGTTCATTCAAGATAGATCACCCACTTAAACCTGACACACATCATTTGGTACACTCATTTGTAGAGGGCCCACAAGCTGATAACCTGTATAGAGGAAAAGTACAACTTGAGAATGGTAAAGCAGAAATAGATTTAGAAGATAAGTTTGAGATGACTACAGGTACATTTGAAGCTCTAAACAGAGACATACAAATATTTACTACTAACGAAAGCGATTGGGATAACGTCAGGGGTTCTGTAGTCGGTTCTAAGCTAATTATTGAATGTCAGAATACTAATTCAACAGCAGAAGTTTCTTGGCTTGTTATAGGTGAAAGACAAGATAAAGAAATATATGAATCGACACTTACTGATAATGATGGTAGAATAATCGTTGAACCTAAAAAAGAAAAATGAATATGGAAAAAGAAATAATAAAACTTCAACTAGAGGTTGAAAAATTAAAAGAACACTCGCACCCTGCCAAGGATATGTGTGAGTTTGATGGCTATCGAGAATTGATGGCAAGGATAAAAAAATTGGAGGAAAACAATGGCAATAAGTAAAACGACAAAAGTGCAACGTATGGAAGTATATCCACTAGCAGATTCATCTGCAGCGGATTCCGCAAATGCGAAACATGAAACAGTAATGGTTGTGTATGAAGATACCCTTGATGATAGTGAAGATGCAGATTTACCTGTAGTGGCTACTAGAGTTAAGCATTTAACTAAATATGTTTCAGATGGCGGGGCAGCTACTAATTATACAAGTGAAGATGCGCTTGTAAAAACAGTTTGCGATGCAATTTGGGCATAAAAAAAAGGGGCGTAAGCCCCTTTTTTCTTTTAGTCTGCCTCGTCTGGCATGACTTCGGAAATATCTTCTCCATCACTACTCTCTGAATCTTCAACTAATTCCTTTAACTGAGTAGTTAAAGCATTTTGACTTGCTTGTAGTTGTGTCATTCTCATTTGAGTGGATTGAAGTTGAACATTCAAATCCTGTAAAACACCGACTACATATCTAGCATCATCAGAAAGATTTTCAATAAGATATTTTTTATCATCGAGAACCAATACTGGTTCATCGTTGGTTACTTGAGTACTCATAAATTCTCCTTTTACTTAAATACATCTTCCCAATTTCCTTGGGTACTACTTTTAGCATACTCAGTAGCTCTATTTTCAAAAAAGTTGGTATGCTCAACTGCATTGACTTGCATGTCTATCCAAGGCAAAGGATTCTCTGTACTATGAAATATCTTTTTCATACCTAACTGAAGTAATCTTCTATCCGCAATATAACGAATATACTCTTTTACTTCTTTAGCAGTTAGATCAGGAACGTTTGCCTTATCAAAACATACATCGATAAACTTATCTTCAAGTTCAACAGTCCTTTCGGCTGCGCAGTAGATTTCGTATTTAAGTCTATCTGTCCATAATTCTGGATTCTCTGCAATAAAAGTTCTAAATAACTTACATAGACCTTCTACATGCAAAGATTCATCTCTTATAGACCATGTAACTATCTGACCCATACCCTTCATAAGGTTATGTCTCGGATAATTTAGAAGGATAGCAAAACTACTGAATAGTTGTACTCCTTCTGTAAATGCACTATACACTGCCATGGTTTTTGCCATGTCGTGTTTTGTGCCCATATTAAAGTCCATTAGATACTCATGTTTTTCTGCCATAGCTTGAATATCTGCAAACTCTTTGTAAATGTCCTCGGACTTTCCTAAAGTTTCCAAAAGTAAAGAATATGCTTCTTGATGCACTGCTTCCATTGCCGCATATGCAACTAACATCATTCTTATTTCTGGTTGCTTGAATGTAGGTAGATAATGATGTGCATATCCACCACAAACATCAACGTCTGCTTGTGTAAAAAACTTAAAGATATTATCTAATAACTGTCTTTCATCTTCTGTTAATTTTTCATTATAATCTTTTATATCATCAGCAAGAGGAACTTCATCTGGCAACCAATGCATTTGTTGTTGCTTTTTGTAATTCTCAAATGCCCACGGATATATAAAAGGTTTATAATATTCTCTTTCTTCTAATAACATATTAACCCTCACAACTTAGACAATCTTGTTGTTCAAAGATTATCTCTCTTTTTACTTCATTTGAGACATTATCAGCACGACTGATAGCTTCACTTCTCAAATAGTAAAGTGTTTTTAAATTCTTTGCCCATGCCACCATATGAATATTATGTAATTCACCTTTATTTACATCTGGTGGAAAGAACAAGTTTAAACTTTGAGACTGACAGATATACTGTTGTCTCGCAGAAGCGTGCTCAATAACCCAGGCTTGATTAATCTCAACTGCTGTTTTGAACACTTCTTTTTCCATATCACTTAGAAACTCTAAGTGTTGAACACTACCTTTATTTGTAACTATTTCTCTCCAAGTTTTATCATCATTTTTTCCATACTTTTCTAGAATTTTTTCTACAAACTTATTTTTCTGTAAAAATGATCCACTCTTTGTTTTTTGAGTAAATGCATTGGCACGGAAAGGTTCTATACTTGGTGAAGTATGACCACAAATAATACTAGAAGAAGCATTAGGTGCGATAGCAAGAAGGTGTGCATTTCGTACTCGACAACTATCATCATCAGGACATGCTCCTCTTTCTACTGCTAATCGTAAGGTTTCTTCCATTGCTTGATCTTTTATATGTTTAAATATACTATGATTTACACTTGTAGCTATAGCTCCTTCAAAAGGAATACCATTTTTCTGCAAGTACGCATGAAAGCCCATTGCACCCAATCCTATACTTCTTTCACGATAAGCACTATATTTTGCTTTTTCTAGTTGTGATGGTGCATTTTCAATAAAGTACTGCAATACATTATCTAAGAAACGTACTAAATCTGATATAAAAGATGGGTGGTCTTTCCAATCATCAAAATACTCTAAATTTACACTACTTAGACAACATACTGCTGTTCTTTCTTCGTTTGTTGGTAAAGTAATTTCTGAACAAAGATTACTGTGATTCACATATAATCCTTTTTTCTTTTGAAACTCTGGTAAATCATTATTTACTGCGTCTTCAAACATTACATATGGCTCTCCCGATTCCATACGATTCTGTAGTATCTTTACCCAAAGTGCTCGTGCACTTACTACTTTCTTTACTTCTTTAGTATGTGGATCAACTAATTCCCATGAGTCGTCATATCCTTCTTCTTTTGTTGCTCTGTGGATTGTTTCCATGAACTTGTCTGAAACAACGATTCCATGATGAAGATTAAGAAAGCGACGATTAGTATCGCCTCCAGTTGGTTTTCGTCCATCTAAAAACTCCTCTATTTCAGGGTGAGTTATATGTAAATAAGCGGCATAACTTCCTCGTCTTGTGACTCCCTGTGAGAAAGCTAGCATTTCGCTATCTACTACTTTTACAAAAGGTACTACCCCTGTGCTTTCTGAACCTTTAGAAGTACGAGTTCCAGAAGAACGAACATCTGACCAGCTTCCACCTATACCACCACCAAATGATGATAAAAAAGCGTTCTCTGTATAATGTCCTGTTATTCCTTCTCTGCTATCTTCTACATAGTTCAAAAAACAACTAATCGGTAATCCTCTAGCTGTGCCACCGTTAGATAACACAGGTGTTGCAAACATAAACCAAAGGTTGCTTGCATATTCATATATTCTTTGAGCATGATCGTTGTCATCGGCAAAAGCCTCAGCTGCACGAGCAAATGCTTCTTGAGGAGATTTTTCATCTCCTACTAAGTATCTGTCTTGTAGAGTTTTTATACTAAACTCGGTTAGTAACTTATCCCTACTATAGTCTATCTTTACTGACATAATTTTCTACCTTTTCTATAATTTCTTGTGCATTATCTTTTCCGATATGTGCAACTGGATCTAAATTTAAATCCATAAGTTCCACATTTAATAATAACTGATCTTTACCGAAGTGATTCAAGTTTTCGATATATTTATATCTACCATGAATTGGTAACGATCCTGCTATGTCAAATATGTTGCCCATGTTTTCCATTAATGTAACTGCTCTTTTTGGTCCAACTCCCATAACTCCTGGAACATTATCTCCCTTATCTCCTGTCAAACATTTAAAAGTTATGTATTCTGCAGGTTCAAAGTCATAATGCTCGTCCCAGTTATCAAGTGTTGTCTCCTTTCTTGTTACTGTTGAGAATCGTGATATATTCTCGTCAATTAACAAATCCCAGTCTTTATCTGAGGATATCAACCAAATATGGTTTAATCCTAACTCCTCTCTATATTGACAAATATAAGCAGCTATATCATCTGCTTCTACTCCTCGATACTTGAGAGTAAGTATATTTTCTTTTTCTCGTAAAGTTTTCATTGTATGTTCTAACTCTGTCATGAACTCAATAAATAGTTCTTCCTCTTCTTTAGTTTGCTCTGCAAATCTTTCTTTACGGTTTGCCTTATACTCTGGGTAAAGTTCTTTTCTATAATTACTTCCTCCATCACCTAAGACTATAATCTCACCACAGTCATATGACTTTGCGAGTGATTTTATTGTTCGTATGTATTCTTCACAGAAAGCTAAATTACCTGCGTGTTTCCATCTAAAAGCGATGTTTAATCCATCAACTATTAGCAGATTCCCGTTCGGTATCGGCTTCCCATGGTCTGTAAATTGTATTGCCATTTGTAAATCCTGTCTGTTCTTTTTCTAACCAATGATCGAGTAGTAATATGTATAGGTTTAACCATGCTACATAAAAATACTGATCTGTATTTTGTGGTTTTCGTTCTGTGCCTACATACTGTTTTGAGTGATTCTCTTTGAATATTAAAAGAGGTTCTTGTTTCATATCACTAGCTTGTCTGCATAATTTAGTCCACCACTGGACTATATTATTATTCTTTTGTGTAAACATTTTATGATTGAGTGCCATATCTTTGTAAAACTTCACTTCGATTGTAAATATATTCTCTTGATCTAAGAGATATAAATCGCCTTTTATCTTGCCACTTCCGCTTCCAGGTGTCTGCACAAAATTCAGTCCTGAATAATCACTTAATATTTTTGCTACTTTTAGCTCGGCATATCTGCCTTTACTTCTTGAACTCATATACTTTTTCCGATTATCCAAAAGGCGAGTAACATAAGTGCCACACTAAGTATTTGTATAACTGACATTATTGCTATGAATGTCAACTGTTTCTCTCCTAATGGTAGTAGTTCTTTTTCTAACCATTCCGCTTGCTCCTCTGGAGTTGCATCTTTGGTTTTGTTTAGTTGTAATTGTGTCTGTCTTTGATACTTCACAATTGAACTGTAAATTTACTCAGTAAATCTATTTCTTGGTCACTTAACTGACTTGCTTGTGACCACATAAGTGCTGATTGTGCACCTCTTGTTTCTCCTGCTCGATATGCTTTTAACATATCGTCTATCTCTCTGCCTGCCAAAGCGGGACCAATGCCTCCGCCTCCAGTCATTCCATGACAAGCTGCACAACCTGCCCATAATCCTCTAATAGAAGAAAACTCGTCTGCTTCTGCAGCTTCCGCTTGTGCTTGTAGTTCTTCTGTAAAACTACCATGAACTTCTAAATATTTTTCATAACACTCACCATAACAACCTTGTATTCTTGATTGTTTTGGACTGTCAAGAGTTACATAGTATATAGTTCCAACTATGCAACACATTCCTACTATAAAATTTATATTCATTATCCTAAGTCAAAATCTCCATTTCCCTTTCTTTTTCCAGGCGTGAGAAAATTCTCTTTTTCTTGTAAATATCTCCATCTAAGTAACCACTTTGCTCTGTCACGCTCTGCATCTAAAAAGATTGCATTTGTAACTGTCAATGGAAGGATTACTGCCATATGAAGAATAAAACTAAGTACTGAGTTATAGCCTCCAAACCAACCACCCCAGTAAGCTGCGATTAGTCCAAAGAAAAATGACCATACTGTAAATAATACTACCATAAAGTAGGTTTGCAGTGATGGATCAGGTATGTACTTCAAAGGATTGTACTTAGCGTTCATAACTAAGTTCCAATTATCTACTATTCCTAAAATTATCTTTCTCATAATAAACTACTTATATTCTCCTCTTTTATTATTTCTATCTTGTCGAGTAATGGGTGTGTCCAACCGTGTGAAACAAGGTATGTATTAAGGTCATCTTCCTTTAGTAGAACTTCTACTACTTTCTCCTTTCCCTGTTCATCGAGCGCTTGGTTTACTTCGTCTAAAAACAATACATTGATTCTAGATGAAGAAATACTACTCATTAGTCGTCTAATTGCGACAAGAGTTGCAATGTTGACTCTTGCTAACTCTCCAGAGGAAAGTGCAGTAATATCTATAATGTTACCATTGTCAGATACTTCAACATTCAACTTGTCGCTTTGTATGACGAAGTTCAGAGCAAATCTACCATCACTAAATTCTGCAAGATAGTGATTGGTCATGTCTTCCAAATTCTTGACCATGTTCTCAATCTTATAGGCAAGTAGACCATTGGTACTAAATGCTTTCTTGAGTAGTTCAAGTATCTGCAAGTTATCTTCTTTCTCAAAAAGTTGCCCTGAAACTTCTTCTAACTGTTTCTCAAACTCTTCAGTTTGCTCTTGTATAATACCGATACGGGTATTGTGTCTTTCTCTACGATTATTCTCTTCAATTACTTCTTCGAGTTTTTCCCTCGAGTGAGAGATTCTCTCTTTAAGGGTAGATATCTCTGCCTGTAAGTCACTTTCGGAAAGTAAATCGTTTGGTAAGTCTGAATCAATACTTCGATAAATTTCTTCAAACTCCCTTTGTCTTTCCTGTGCGGCATAGACTTTGGAGTTGCTCTCTTTAATACTTTCAATCTCTGAAAGTATGCCACGAACTTTGTGTGAAGCTGCTTCAACTTCCTTCTCCTGTTTACTTTGTATTTCTTTTATAAGTTCTATATCAACTTCCTGCAAACAAGTAGGACATACTCTTTCGTCTGTGCCTTGAAATACTCTCTTATTTGCTTCAGCTCTCCACCGACCCAGCTGGGATTGGAGATCGTCATAATCTTGGATTTCTCCAGTGACTTTTTCTACTTTTATAGTTTTTAACTGCTCTTTCCAATAATTATTAGTTGATATTTTTTTATTCTTATCAATGATATTTTCAAATTGTACTTGTAAAGAACCTAAAGTTTTCTCATCATCTTCCGAGTGAAATGGTAAATCTAACTTCGATAGTAGAGATGTATCTTCCAATTTATTGTCATTTAACCACTTATCGATAGTATCAATTTTTGACTCTAGTCGTGAAACATGTAAAGAATCTTGTCTTACAGCTTCTTTAAATATCTCAAAATATTTTACATAATCATCTAACTGCAATAAGTCAATTAAGAACTTCTTACGATTAGTGTCAGTTGCGGTTAAAAATTGTAAACTCGCATTTGTATTCTGATAGACTAGCTGTGTAAATGTTTTGAAGTCAATACCTAAAACTTCTCCCAATGTTTTATAAGTATTTGTCGCAGTGTGTGAAGATATATCTTCGCCATTCTTTGTTAACTTACATTTAAGGGCGGTCCTACGACTAACGTTAATAACATATACGTCACTATCCACAGAAAACTCAAGACTAATATCATAGCCTTTACCAACATATCTGTTAGCAATGTCGGCTTTCTTAATATTTTTACTATTTTTATTGAATAATACTTCTTCCAATATAAGAGGGATAGAACTCTTCCCAACACCATTGGTTCCAACCAACTGTGTAAGGGTAGACTTTGATAAGTCCACTTTGTTTTTCTCTCCATATGAAAAGCAGTTACTCCATGCTAAAGTTTTTAGAATAATCATTGAACACTCTCACTATATCGTTTGTTTTCTCTATTTTTAGTATCTCAGTTAGATACTTTACTAATTCTTCTTCCATTGTTAGATTTTCAAGATCAAGTGTTGCTTCAGTCTCTCGTTTTACTACTTTCTTATCTAGTAAATCTGAGTTCTTTACTTTTGCTAAATCTTGAACATCTCCTTCTATTTCGTATATTGTATGATGCCATTCTGTTTGTACCATCTCGTCTACATTATCTACTGTCTTACGAATTAACTGTGGTAAGTTAAATTCATGCCAAGTCCACTCCCAATTTACTTGGGGGTTTATTAATAAGTAACCTGTTTTTACTACATTTCTATGAAAGGAAGTAGTCATTGGACTGCCTGGATATACAATGTTTCGTTGAGTATTCTCGTGAGCATGTAAATCTCCTGCAAAAACTTCTTTAAACTTATCAAATCTAGTTAAGTCTACTTCTGGTACTACATGAGGTGGTATTTCACCACGAACATGAGTAAATAGATAAGCTGCATCTATCATTTCTATACTTTTCTTTTTATGCAAATCTGCATAGGGCAGTATCGCCCAATCATCTTCGTAGTAAATTTCTGTTATAACTTCTACTAGAGGATTTAATTCATTTGTTACTCGAATAAGATTATCAAAAAAGGTTTTATTCTTACGAGTAGCTTCATGATTTCCGTCAAATATAATCGTTCTTACTCCTACACTTTTTACAAAATCAAAGTATAGTGTAAGTTCGTCCATTGACGGCATGCGATCAAATAAATCTCCACCTATAATATGTAAATCTATTTGATCTTCTAACTCTTTTAACTGCTCGAAAAAAAGTTCATACCTTGAGCAAGCCCAAGGCATTGGAACATTCTTTTGACCAAGTTTAATATGCCAGTCTGCCGTAAATAGTATCATTACTCAACATCAAACTCTGATGAGATACTCTCATCAACAGAACCGCCCTCTTCGGTAATTCTTTTTAATAATTCTAGTTGTGCATCTGCTGTAGGTCTTGCAAGGACATCGTCCATTGATTTAAGACCAGCAACAAGAGTCTGTTCACTCTCATTGAGTGCTCTTGGTTTGCATTTTAATACTTGTAACTGATACTCTACATTAAAAACTTGAGGACCTGTTTTCAATCTCTTGAAAATAACGTCCCAGCCTGTTTCAGGATCAGTTGGATCACCTAAATCTTCAGCGGCAGTCATGATTTGATCGAATAACTTTCTCTTTAGATTAAAGATTTTGATACTTGGTTCACCATCGCTGTAGTCAATACATTGAATAGCGTAAGACCAAGAACATTTCTGATCTGGATAATATCCAGGAACATGATCTTTTTCCTTGTTATTGAAGGTTTCAGTATTTCTATCAAAAGCTAAACACTCTATCGGATAGTTCTTCTGATCTCCTCTTATCCAGTATAAATACCTAGGAAGTAAATCACCTACTAATCTTACATGATGATTTTCTTTTCCTGTATATACATATGATTCTATTCTTTCTTTTTGAGCCGAACCTTTGCTCTGATTAAATTTTATTGCCATTATATTTCTCCTTGTGGCTTCTCGAACATAAAGTGAATACGATTCGCTTTAATATCAAGTAGTCTATTATTATTAATTATATCTTGTGACACTTTACAATGTAACAAGTCTAGTGTGGTGTCTTTCGTTTCATTAAAATAGTGATAGGAGCGAAACGATGCGACACCTGCATACTCTACTACTTCTCTATCACTAAACTGTCTACCTGTTTCTAACAAGTCAATGGGATTTATAAGGAAACTACTACCCCCAAACTTATATCTCTGAAACTTAAATGTTGGATCGTAGTAATTAGTTGGTAACTTTTTATAAGCTATCATACGAAGAATCGCAATTATATTACTAATATTGCCATTGCTTACGGACATTACTTTATCCCAATTATATAGTAACATATATTATAACACTAAAATCAACTGTTGTCAAGAAATATTTTTCAGAGGTCATAGATGGTTTATTTCATACCCCTGCTTCATATAATAACCCATACGGGCATGCGCTTGTCTAGCTGCTGTTTTTCCTTTTAAATGTATATCTATTACTATAGGTTGCATTTTCCCTTCTTCTTTTCTTAGTATTCTACCTATAAGCTGAGTTAATAGCGGCTCGTTATTAATTGGTGTAGCCAATACCAAACAGCTTAATTCATTAATTGATATTCCTTCTGAAAATATTGATTGAGTTCCAAAAAGAATATTCTTGTCTTTCTTTAGTTTTTTAATTGTTGTATCTCGTTCTGCATGATCCATATCACCTGTCACATGGACTGCATTTTTACCTACCAACTCTGCACAAACCTTTAGAAAATATACTCGATTTGATACTACCAAAACTTTGTGTCCTTGTGCTGCATACGCCGCAGCAATCATACTTACACTTTGTACATATTCTCTGTTGTAGCAAAGATGGTTTACTTTACTTGCCCATGGCATTGTTCTTCCGTCTAGAAATCTTACTTCTGATTTAATTATATCTACGGCAGGAGTCATGAAGTTTTCCTTTGGTGGTTTTAAAACATGATTACCAAAGTAATCTCTAAAGACTACGTGGCGTCCATCTTTTCTTTCTAGTGTTCCTGTTAGTCCTATCTTGTATCGAGCAGGCATTTCATCTACAATCCTAGTAAAAGTTGGACTGCTTACGTGATGCATTTCGTCAAGAATGATTGTTCCGAATAGATGTTTTATATCGTTAATTCTTCGGTATAAACTCTGAATATTCCCAATTACGATTGGAGGTTCAATGTCAAAGTCTCCACCACCTATTCTGCCAGGTTTAAATCCGTAGACTTTCTCCACTTCTTTTTCCCACTGGCTTCGTAAGTTAGTAGTGTGAGTAACTACAAGCGTCTTTTGCTTTAGCTTTCCTGCGATAGCTAAACCTGTAAATGTCTTTCCCCAACTGACCCACGCGTTAATTATAGCGTTGTCTTTGACCTCAGAGTAAACCATATTTTGAGAAGCACGTAATTTAAACTTAAAGTCAGGTAGTTTGATTGGTGACTTAACTCTTTTATCGATTACTTCGTGTCCTTCTGGGATTAAATCCGTTCTTCCGCCAGGTATGGTAACTAAACCAGGTCTAATTCGTCTAATAGTTTTTATGACGATAGGCGGATCCATAGGCATACGTGGTGGTAATGTATAAGTAAGTTCCTCTTCGAGCTTACGTTCGAGTTCGGGTGTTGTATCTAAGTATATTCTGTGATTAAGGATTGCCTTCATTACTTCCACTCAGGACCGCTGTACCACTGAACGAGTGACATACGAGTTCCTTTAGTTACTTTTTCTACTTCATGCTTAAGAAATGATGGGAACACAAGTATTGATCCTTTGTTTCTCCACTCATCGTTTCTTAACTCTTTACCATTTAGACCCCATAATACGAAGTCTCCACCCTTATAATAATTAGGGTCTGTTAATTGAACAGTAATTGATAACTTTCTATTAATTGGAGTTGCTAAATCTATATCTCGGTGCGCTCCATAATACTCTCCTTGACCATAGATTCCAAACTGTATATTTTCTGTATTAGTTATTACTGCTTGCCATGCTGTTTGATTGATTGCATGAAGTGTAGAACTTACTATACTCTCTACCCAATGTCCTCTCTCAAAGAAAGCAGTATTTGCTTTTCTTATTGAATTATCCTCTACTTTTCTACTGGTATCTTTTTCGTATACTGCTGCTTCAGCAACATTTAATTTTTTTCCTTCTTTTATAATAAAATCACAAAGATCATTATCTAAATAACTATCTAAGAATACTACTGGGTGTTGCATTACTGACTTCATATCGCTCTCCATTCTATTATTGTTTCTTTATCTATATCTTCCCACTTCTCAAAATCTATATCATAACAGAGTATTTTATCTCCACTTTGTTTTATTATGTGAGTAGGATTATTCATATACTTACTATCTAAAGTGTACTCTCTTTCGTATATATTTCTACTGTTTAAACTTTGAAATTTAATTATTACTATGCCTTTTTCTAAACATTCTTCTAAACTTTTCGCCATGTGTCTTTCTTACGCTCCTCGCATACTTCATAAATGAGCCACGGAATACCACTTCGATATAATACTCCTGCCCAAGTTTCTTGAGGACTTGGTGGTCTAGCAAAGTCGTAAGGATTATTTATACCCTTTAACCAAACTACACTTCTTCCTCTTTTCTTTTCTACTTTTCTTATTTTATGATACTTCAGCGGTAAACTCTTCTGTTTATAGTAACGAAAAAAATGACCTGTTGAATCTATATAAAAATTACCTCTGTGCTTTATTAATTCAACTGTATCTGTTATCATATATTTGAGTGGGTACAAACTTTTCATTGGTGTTTGTAACCTTCTTTTTCCTAGAGTTTCTCCACTCATATTTTTGTCATCTAGGACTTGATCTTCTATCCATAGTATTCCATCTATTAGTTCTACATTGTCTGTATGGACAACATAGAAAGGGAACTTACGTTTCATACTATATAATTTGTTCTTTCTTTCTTTGCAGTTCGTTTCTCTCCATCTTTTGTTCTATATGGTTTTTCTACTAATCCTTTTGTTCCTTCTGATTTTACCAAGAATAAAAATACACTTGCAAATGCTGGGATCAATATTGCGATTAGTACAACTGCATCAACCATATTTCTTCTCAAACTTACCCATACTATAATCTTCTCCTATTTCAAAGTCACAGCCGATTGGGGCATTAGGAATATTGATTCCTCTTTCTCTTTGCACACACTCCTCTAATTTTGCACAGTATTCTTCTACATGCTCATCTGGTACTTCAGCTAATATGGAGTCATGCACAAGAGCAAATATTCTAGCAGGCATATTTACTTTCTTTATCCATTCATTCATTTCAATACCAGCAAGTAAATTAACATCAGAAGCAACAGACTGCACTAAGAAGTTAATCCCACTTCTTACTTCGTGTGATGCTATGCCTTGATCTTTTGATTTAGCATTTGCTAGTCTTCTCTTTCTGCCAAAGAACGAATAAATAAAAGCATTGTCACGAATGAACTGTTGATTTACTGTCAACCATTTTTTAAGATTGCTAAACATATCAAAGTATTGTGCGATAACTCTCTGTGCTTCTCCTACTGAGAACTCACTTCCGCTATCTTTTGTAACTTGCCAACTAATCTTCTGAGGGCCTGCTCCATACATTATACCGAATGTTACTGCTTTTGCTTGTTGTCGTTTATCTCCATATAGTTCAGCAACTTCTTCTACTTCACAAGGTAGTTTGAATACTTGTTTTGCAATAGCAGAGTGAAAGTTACCACCCTGTCTAAATACGTCCATAAGATTCTCGTCTTTTGCAAGAACCGCTGCACAGTAAACTTCTGCTGTGGTTAAATCCATTGCTACAATCTTGTGTCCTTCTTTTGCTCGAATACAACCTTTTACAATCGGATTGTCTCTAGGTATCTGTTGCATGTTCAGTTTTCCACTTGAAGACAATCTGCCAGACGTTGTACCATGCAAGTTGAAGCCTGTTCTTAATCTATTATCTTTATCTAGAGCTGGTAAAATTTTATCGAGATATGTATTTTTTATCTTTACATTCTGACGAACTTCAAGAATAAACTTTGGTATCTCGTGCTGTTCTCCTAATTGTCCAAGAACTTCTGCATCGGTACTATCAGCACCAGTTCCTGTTTTTTTGCCTGTTGGCTCTAGTCCGATATAATCAAATAACAGACTTCTAAGTTGCACAGTAGAGTTCGGATTGAACTCTCCTCTGTCTTTAATAAATCTTTGTACTTCGGGATATGAATTTAGTTTGTCTACTGCTTCGCTAATCTGAAGTTGCATCAAAGTAGAACTCTGTCCTAGTCTCTCTGGATCAAATGGAACACCATTATTTTCTATATCACATAGAAAACGACAGCCAGGTAATAGAATATTTCTATATACCCAAGTAAGTCTACTATTAGTATCTAGTGCTTTTTTAAATTTGTGAAATAATGTTAGAGTTACAACTGCGTCCATTGCAGCATAGTCTTTCATTACATCAAAAGGAACTAAATCCCAACTAAAATCATCTTTCAGTATGCCGTGTTGTTTGCGATAGTTACCTATCCAATCATAAAGAGTTTGCTCATATTCACCATAATCTGTATGTTTCATTGCTAACATCTTTAGACCATGTGTTCCTGGTTGTTCATCTAGTAGATAGTGTTGAAGCATTGTATCTTCAAATCTAGGAAAATTAAAGTTGAAATGATACTCAAACCATGCCAAGTCAAATTTTGCATTATGAAATACTACTATCTTCTTCTCGAAGAGTTGTTGCATATATCCTTCACATTGTTTATCAATACAATCTGTAGAGATATATGCTCCTTGTTGCTTTCCATTGTGTTCATATGAAAGAGAGAATCCAATCATATATCCGTCTCGTGGAGACAATGCACTTGTTTCACAGTCGAGTGCTATCTCTTCACCATCAGACTCTATTGCTCTAGTAAGAAACAGATATGCTTCTGGTGTATCTTCTATACCTATTTTAAACTCTTCAGGTATATCCTGAACTTTTAAATCTCCAGATATATAATCCTTAATATTATCTACTGCTTCTTCAAACGATCTTTTTGCTTCTGGACGAAATGCTATCATAGCAGGATTAATTATAGGTAAAAACTTATCATTTATAAGTCTGCCATTCTCTGCTGTAATAGATGTTTTCTTAGTGAAATACTTGAAAGGTTCTGAACCCACAAGTATCAAGAAATCATACTCGTCTACATCTATATCTATATCTACATCTGATTTCAATATCTTTTTCTTTTTGACTGTTGATAAAGCATATCTACTAAACTCAAAGTCAAACCATTTGTGAAAGTCCGTTGAACTCGGACTTGTTTCTACTAGTGCTATCTTAGCCATATAATACTCTCTTAATTTCTCCTATTTGTTCTTTTGTTAAATTGCCAGGGTCTTGGTTCTCTTTTAACTTTACTATCTTTACTGCCATGTCCATGCTTTCTGCAAGACCCTTTATTTCCTGTGCTGCTTGACGACCTGCATCGTCTCCGTCAAACATAATATCTATACCTGTTGCTCCCTGCATTTTTAGTAGAGATAATTTTACCCAATTCATCTGTCGTGTACCAAAACAGCACACTGTATTCTTGAGACCATTGTCCCATAGATTCAAAGCATCAAACATGCCCTCTACAAGTATAGCACGATTCTGTATTAGCTTTGGCTTTGCTGGACAGAATGGTAACTGTACTCCATTAGGATAGATATAGTACTTAGGTCTATTCTCTCCTATCATTGTATTGGTTGTCAGTCGCCCGATCAACCCAACTGTTTTACCAGTTATATCACGAATTGGGAAAATTATTCTGCCTTCAAATTTAGGAACATTCCAAGTAAATGCCTGCCAAATCTTTAGTGTTTCTTTTCCTATGTTTCTAAACGGAGCGTCCCAGGTAATTCTATCGTCTGGAAGTTGTATTCCTACTGTCTCCGCTTGTTTTTGTTCTATCTTTTCTTTTATCTTGTGTATCTTTATTTCTAAACTTGTCGCTGGTGCGCCGAAGTGTGTAAATACATTGCCCTTAAAACCACAAGAGAAACAATGCATTACTCCTGTGACCTTGTCTACTCTCATGCTAGGATTTGTGTCATCGTGTTCAGGGTTAAGACACTTTATAACAGCGTCATTTCCCTGAATCTTATAATCAATTCCTTTTTCTGTAAGTAAATCTATTGCAATCATAATATATATTATACTCGATTTTTGAACTTATGTCAAGTACTATTTTTAGCACTCCTTGACAAAGATACCATCGATCATTTTTCCCTTTCTATCCTTTATATCATCATAGGCGACTTCTAAACATTGTTGTAAGTTAGTTCCGTTTCTCGCTGCAATATTAATAAGAATAACTAAACAGTCTCCTATATCATCTTTTATATCTTGTTGTTTGCAAACATTATCAGATAATTCACCTACTTCTTGCATTAGTTTTAGAACTTGATCTTTATCTGTTGCGCCATCAATGAGGTTTCTATCCTCATGCCATTCTACTACTTTATTTATTGTATCTATCAATTTTCTTCTCCATTAATTTTATATATTCTTTACTTAATTCTATCATTATAGAATCTCTACTATGTTTCTCTGCAACTATTCCTGTTGTGCCTGTTCCTGCAAATGGGTCTAAGACTGTACCATTTTTTGGGCAGCCTGCTAATATACAGGGTTCTACTAATTTCTGTGGATAAGTTGCAAAATGTCCTTCTTTTGCACTTGTGTCACTAGGAATTGTCCAGACTGATCTTTTATATTTTAAACCTTCTCCGTCTATGCAAGGTTCTTTTATCGCATTGTGATCAAAATGATACTTACGACTTTTGCTAAATAAAAACAAATATTCATGTGCTTTCGTACATCTACTTGTTACACTCTCAGGTAGTGGATTTGGTTTATGCCAGATAATATCCTGTCTTAAATACCAACCACTATCTTGCATTGCTAGTGCAAATCTCCATGGCATGCCTAATAGTTCTTTCTTATAGTAACTATCTCCTATATTTATCCATAGAGTTCCAGTATTTTTCATTGTTCTTTTAACTTCTCTAAATACTGCTACAAGTTTCTTTATAAACTGATCTGGAGTATCTTCTAGTCCTATTTGATCGTCTTTCCCTCTAACTGCTCCACACTTTTTACATTCATACTTAAAAAATTCTTTTGGTCTATTTACAGAACTTCCTATTGCATGCGCTCTAAAATCATCTCCTTGATGATTACAGTTTGGATCACCACCTATCCACTCTGCCGTATTGTAATCTCGAAGATTCCAATAGGGTGGACTCGTTATACAGCAATCAACTGTATTTCGTTTTATACTTTGTAATGCTTTTCTACAATCTGAGTTTATTATCTTTATCATTTTTATACTGGTGGAGGTGACAGGGGTCGAACCTGCGACCTACTGCGTGCAAGGCAGTCGCTCTCCCAACTGAGCTACACCCCCTATAAGTCATACACATCTTCATCTGAAGATAGTGTTTCTTTTAATTCTGCTTTTTCATCTGGATCCATTACAGTATGCGGTCCAATCTTTAGTGTTTCCCAATTAATTTCACTCACAAATCCAGACATCTTATCATTTCTCATCTTTTCACAAGTGAACTTAATTGCGTTCTCCTTGTCTCCCCAATGGGATATTTGATAAGCTGCATCAACTGCATCAAATATACCCTTTGAGAATCGCACTTGATTGTTCTCATTAGTTTGAACAGCAGTTGCTACTAACACATTTTCATCTTGTGCTAAATACTTTAATGCTTTTGATATTTCGATTTGCTCTGTCCAGTCATATTGACCTGAGCGATTCGGAGCGTTGTGACGCTTGACTTGGTTTAGATAATCAACTACGATAATCCCTAGATCATCATACTCAGCTCGCTTCTGTCGCACTGTACTAATAACTTTCGCTACTGTTAGTGCAGGATCGTAAACTACATCTATTTGATTAGTTCTATTAAACTTCTCTCTTGTGAGTAGTCTATGAAACCTATCAAAATCTTTCTCTTTGAGATAGCTCTCATAGTGTTCCTGTCCATTATCAAAACGGGCTGACCACCACCTTGCAATTTTCTGCCATTCATCAGGGTATAAGTTTTTCTCTATTAGTCTACCGAGAGGCACATTAGTACTCATACTGACAATTCTTTGCAGAATCTGTCTTGTGTCCATTTCGATAGTAAAGTAGAGAGCTGACTTTCCTGTTTCTTGCACTGCTCTCGCAATATTACAAAGGGTAAATGATTTTCCTCCACCTCGCTGTGCGCCGACAACGACCAAATCTTTGGGAGAAAATTTGTAGGATAAATCATAATCTTGATTCAATCCTAACGCTAATCGACTAGTAAGGTCTTCCTCTGAGTCGAATAGTTCTACTGTGTCCATAGCTTCATCTTCGTCTTTTGTATCGACTCGATCTTGCACTTGGACAACTAATTCTTGCAGACTATCAATGTTTTCCTGTGCGTCTGCTAGTGTTATTGTGTTCTCTATATAGTCATCTATGCGAGTAAGTATTTCTCCCTGTGCAAACTCGTTCTTTAAATAATCGAGCAGGAGATACGGATCGACTTCTGTTTCAACAGATTCGATTGCATAGATTTGTTCTTGTAATTCTCTAGACCTGATACTGGATTTTAGGTCTTCAAAAGTAGGTAACTTGTGATATTTTAATACATGCTTGTCAATTATACCATGAATTTTTTGGTAGGTTGTTGATGGCAGATAATGGGATTTCAAACGATTCCAAGTTACAAAATCGCTTTGTGATATAATCTGTTTAAGTAATGCTGATGCTAATGTCAATTATTCTCCCAAATAAAGCGAGTGCGGGGAAAATCCCCACACTCTAAGCTAAACTAGCCAATGTTTTTTCTTGCGCTGCCATCGTAGTCTGAGCAGGTTAGTCCTCTTCTTGTAAGCATAGTTTTAACACCTCTTACAGTTTTACCGACTTCGTCTGCAATATCTTCAACTGACATATCAGAAATTTCTAGATCAGCAAGAACGTCTGCTTTACCGTTGCCTTTTACATGCTCTTGTTTTGGTATAGCATTAATCTCGCCAGCTCTTAGTAAAGAAAGTGCTTTTCCTCTGATTGAGTTTACACTTTTACCAAGAGAGTCTGCAATCGCTTCAACGAAAGCTCCATCATTTACCATATTGATAAATGTTGATTCTTCATCATCGCTGTAAGTCTTTACAGATTCCATCTTTGGTGCAGGTTTAACATGTGATGTTAACTGCATAGATAGAATTTTACCTTGAATTGACTTAGCACTAAATGCTCCGCCTTCAAAGTTCTCAGCAATCTCAGCATATGTATACTGACCGCTGTTGTCTTCAACAAATGTTGCAAGAGTTGCTTCTTGCTCATCTGAAAAAGATTTGCTTGCTGAAGCAGAAGCTAGTTCTACCTCATAGCCCATTTTTCTTAGTTTTGAAGATACACTTCTTGAAGATGTATCTAACTCAACAGCTGCGTCTGCAACCATTACTTGGGAAACTGGGCCGTTGCCTACAAAGTCTACTAGACTTTGAGTTCTTTCATCTGTCCACTTAGGTACTGCCATTATATTCTCCTATTAAATATTTTATATTGGTTATAATCTCGACTCCTCGATCTCGAGCAGTCTGGGTTTTTGCTGACTCAACCCCACTTTCATTGATAAGGTGAGTGCAATCTTTTGTTAAACTTGACTTAACTACAAATCCGTAGTTCTCAAGTACTTCTTGTGCATGGGACTTATTAGCATAAGTTTTTAACTTACCACTAATACAAACTGTTCCTTTGACTTCTTTTATTTCTACTGCTGAATATGAACTTGTAAAATCAAAAGGAAGTAAATCCAAATAGTGATTAGGATAAAATTCTGTGCCTAACCATGCTAATAGATTTTCCGTTGCCTTTGGGCCGATACCTGCATCACTACAAGTTAGCTCGTTGATATCTCGTATGTTTGAGACTGTTCGACATATTTTTTCTGAAACGGATCGTCCAATCAACGGAATAGAAAAGGCGGGTATAAGTGTTTGAAGGTCTACTGATTTCGACTTCTCAAGTTCTTCATAAACTTTATTACCTATCTTCTCTGAGTCTAATCGCATGATAATCTCATGTCTTTCTAATTTATAGAGTTCCACTATGTCCTCGACCTGTAACCTTTTCATGGTTGCTGGTCCAAGACCTTTTATTTTTAATTTAGAAACAAAGTTTTCCAACTTCTTGTCATTCTTTGCTTCACAATAGTCATTCCTACAAAATAACTGCTCATTCACAAGTTCTAGTTCAGAACTGCATGATGGACAATCTGTTGGGATTTCTATTCTTTTCATATTTTCTATTTATATATTATATATAAAACTAACCTCATTGTCAAGAAATATTTTTCGATTTCTCAGATTTGGGTATATTATAATTTTGATGTCTTACTAGCCAATCTTCTGCTGTTTCTCTTTTCTTCGGAAACCATCGCAGTATCTTAGAGTTTATTGAAAAGCACTCTGTATATCCACCAAATTTTATATCGGGTATATACTTATCATCTGCAAACATTTCGTGTAAAACCCACTCCATTTTTCTGCAATCTTCATACTCACCTGTCCAAGTTCTTTGAATAAACTGTTGGTAGTCAGGTGTATAGAAGTCTTTACTAGAACCTCGTTGTAGAACTCCTAGTCCTACTTTTCCTGCTCGAAACTTAGCAATCCCTACTTTGAGGAATTTTTCTTGTGTTTCGGGGTCTATAAACTTGATTCCATAAATGATACCTTTCATCTAAAAATCCAAATCCTATTTCTATGCGCATAGACAAACCACTTAAAGCCGTGTCCATACTGTGCTGATTTGAGGCGATTATACATCTTCGTATCTCTTTGAGAAGTATACTCGTGTATAAAATACTCTAATATATGCACTTATAGTTAGAAATATAACTGATACTATTGATAGTATCTCAGGACTGGTAACACCAAACCTTTCTATACATATATAGAGTATTAAATAGTTTAATGGAAACTGAGTAAGTAAAGCACTCAGTACACTAAACATTGTTTCTTTGTGTATTCGTTTTGTTCTTTTATCCATATTTATCGTTGTCGTTCTCTTTATAATACATATAAAGTAAAAACATTGCTACTATTATTGTCGTTGTAAAGTCCATCAGTCCATTACTCTCTGGCACCAATTTTCAGCACAGTCTTCTGCATAACTAGCAGAGTGCTGATGTACTTTTATTGTTCTTATTTTTTCTGTGTCCTCGTATACATCTACTTCAAAACCTTCTTTCGTAGACATTATGAAAGCAAATCTAGCACCTTCAACAGGCACTCCATACTCTCTAAATTCTGATACTATCTCTCTAAAATTCGCTGTCTTTTCCTGCATAAAACTCCTCTAGCATTGGTTCGAATATACTTCTTCTGAAGTATTCAATATCTTTTTCCTTAAACTTGAAACCAAGTCTTTTTTCTATTCGTCGCTGTTCGTGAATCCATAATCTAAACTCTTCGTAGAGCATTTCTTCGGGATACCAAATCATCTTCTTCTCCTATTTTTCTCGGAGATCATTTCTGCACTGACATAAGTTATCCAACCCATTAGTAGGAGAATGAGAAAGCCCAAGATAAATCCAATTATCTCCACTACTCAACTCTCCTAACGATTTTGGGTATGATCTTCCCACTTCTAATCACTTCCACTTTACACCCTATCTCAAGATCAAGGGCTTCAATGAAACCTGCATTATGCAAGGTTGCTCTAGAAATGTTCGCATCATCAATGATTACAGGGTCTAGAATTGCAACTGGTGTTACGGCTCCAGATTTACCTACATTCCATTCTACATCAAGCAGGGTTGTAGTTACGCCGGCCTCTCGAGTCTTGTATGCAAAAGAACCACGAGGGTGATGTGCAGTGTACCCAAGCCTCTCAAACTCAGTTACATCGTCTAGTCTCCACACCGCTCCATCTGTGGGATAATAATACTTGTCTACTGTTAGAACAGTGGCTAGACCCAATGCTCCGATTGTCAGCAATTTGTGTGACCACAAATCCATATTATTCGGTTCTACATTGTAGGCGACAAAGGTCAGATTAACTGATCTTTCTTTAAATTCATCATCATTCTTTAGATTAAGTGAGCCTGCGGCATAGTTCCGTGCATTAGGAAATTCGACTGGAGCAACTACTTCTCCTGTTATTTGTAGTATCTTTTCATCAGTTTGTAACTGACGAGGTACAAGATACTTTATTTTGTTTGTAATTGGAACACCTTTCTTACCATCACCACGAGTTAGAGCCATCTTTAGCTGTCCTTCAACATAGAGTATGCTAACTGCAGACCCATCTAGTTTAGGTGTAACTACTACTGATTTATCATCTGCCCATGACGGGGGTGTGGTCTCGCCAGAAAAGACTTTCTGTAAAGACCACATAGGAAAGGTGTGAGCAATTCGTTGCTCTCTATTATCTTCATAACCGACTTCTTCGTCTACCTGTTTCAGTCTATCATAGACATCATCAGCGATCAATGGTTGTCCATTGAAGTACGCTAAGTCACATTGCTTTAGATAATTTTCCAAACTCATACATATATTATATTCGAGTTTGAGATCATTGTCAAGAACTATTTTTTAATTCTGATAAATATTATCTAGTAAATCTTTAAAGTTTTCTTCGATAACTTTTTTACTTTCTGCAAGAGAAAGAATCTCGACTAATGCTGTAAATAGTTCCCTTGAGTTGTCAAAATCTAACTCCATAGCAACACCTTCTTTAGAAGGCTTCCATTCTTCGCTAAAGTCTTGATAATATTTTCTTATATGCAAATATTCTTTTCCTCTAAAACTATTTACCATTAGGTATATTTTTTGCCCTTTATCTTCATTATAATGTATTTCTCTCTCATACATAGAAGGAGCTGTATGTAATTCAATCATTTTTTAGTATCTTTGAGAGAGGAACTATCGAAACTACATTCTCAGGTACTAATAGTCTGTACGAGTCGGTATCCCAACACCAGCATAATACTTGGTGTTGGTTTGCTTTTGCACGATTTCTCTTTGACTGTATATAGTCATTATCGAACTCCGTTGTGCAAACATTATACTTTAGTTTACGACTTTTTGCACTACGATAAGTAATTACTGCATCGCCGTGCTTTTCCATCTCTTGTATAAATTTATCTTTTTTCATTTTTCTCCTGCGTTGGTTGATGTAATCCTTCACCGTCCAATCGCTAGGTTAAAAAACAACTGAATTTACAAGATATAAAAATTCCTCGACTCGGTTAGAAGTCGAGGATTAAACTACCAACTAGCCGTTGAGCTTGTTGATTGCTTCTGCAAAATACTTAGCGGCTTTACCGGTAAGTTTTGTGACTATGGAATCATCGACATCAATTCCTGCGTCCGAAAGAGCTGAACTCAGCTCTTGTTGTGCGCCTTCTTTTGATACTCTAGTTCCACCACCGCCTGATGCTTTGCCGGCTGCAGGGGTTTTCTTCACATAGACACCAGCTTTTGTTAGAATCATTCTAACGCCGTTTGGTGTCTGCCCGATATTTTCTGCAATATCTGACACAATTTCCATACTCGTTTCTGGAGTAGGATCAGCACTTTCGTAGTCTTGGACTACTTGTGCTTTCAATTCATCTGTCCAATTTGACATTCTTTTTCTCCGTTTGTAAGATTCTGGCAACCCGGGCGCCCACCCTGTCGCTTGCCTCATCTGTAAATAAAATCTATCACTCATTTATATATATATTATATATAGAAATAAGGACAAAGTCAAGAACTATTTTTTGATTCTTGACTACAAGTATTTTTCTATCGTAGAAATTTTTTCATGTGCTTCTGCTATTCTCTCAATCTGAGTTTCTATAGCTTCGACTATGTTTGGGTGATCTCCTATAGCAACAGAATTACGCATATATACTGATATGTTTGCTTTTGCTACTGCGATCTCGCCTTTTGCTTTTTCTATTATTGCTTCTAATAAACTATTCTTCATCTATCGCTCCTACATAAGAGGTTACAAAACGAAACCTAAGTCGCTCACTCAATACTGAGGGTAGCAATATAGGCGCCATTGGAATTGCCATTATCGAAAAGATAACAGCATTTAGTAACCACCACTTTACTACTAACGATTTGGGTTTCGTCAATCTTAGTATCTGCATACAAGGCCACCAAAGCCTCCATACTGATATTAAAACTGTTGCTATCCAAAACGCTGTAATAACATTAATATAATTTAACTCCATATTCTTCTAGGTGTCGAAGACTACCTAAGTTACAGGCTAGTTGATTTTTGTATCTACCACCATATTGAACATAGGGAAAGAAAGTATCACTAAAATCAAAAGGCGGTTCAATCGTATAGACTAAATATCCATACTCACCATCAGGGTTTACCCATTCTCTTTTGATAATAGCAGGTGTATTGTTAGCAACACACCAAACTTTCTCACCTATCTCAAACCTTTCACTTACACACTGCTCTGGCAAGATAACTTCTTTCCAGTTATATCCTTCCTGCGCATGTTTGAAAGGCACTCCGACTCTTTCTATAATACCCTTCACAAAAGCTGGAGAGCGATAAAGACTACCTGCGATCTCTGAAAGATTATATCCTTCAATATACATTTCGCATACAGACTTTATCTCATCTTTTGTAGCTAGTTTCCCTTTGTTTTGGGATTTTCTAAGTGCAACAAAAGACTCCTGATCTCTGTGATCCTGTATTATCCTTGCCAATCTTGAGGTGTTGTATGTTATTCTTAACATTTGACACGCCTCTTTCTTAGTTATTGGCTTCTCTGTTTCGAGTAAGTTTATTACTCGGTCTATGTTTTGTTTAGTTAAGTTCTCGTGATCTTTCTTCTTTATCATCTTCTATACCTAGTAAAATAATTGCATAGTGAATTATCTTATATACATCTTCCCTGTTATAGCCTTCTTTCTTGCCATAACGCTGGGCATATTTTATAATATTACCGACACAAAAACCAACTCCGTGACCTGAATCTGCTATAAATTCAGTAGACTGTATCTTACTCATGCTATAATGCTTTGAATAAGTGCCATCTATCCATTGTTTAATTTCATTTAGCACTTTATCTTCGTTAAACTTATACATGTTTTCTTCTTCTTCTGTTATTCTTAGGTTTAAAACTTGGTCTTCGCCATCTGCTTACTGATGACTTAGCGTGTCTAATATAGTCGTCTTTTTCTCTATCTGCTAGAGATTCGGGGATAAATATCTTTACTCCCCTGTAAAAAATTTGTTCCATTACTTACTTGTAATCCTTTTGTCATACCAAGCCAATCCTTCGTCCCACCAATCTGGTGTAGGTCTGTGTGACCACTTAGCAAAGGTTGCCTTGTCTGTGTGATAATACAGACGATACGAACCTACGACATCGTCTGGGTCTTTCAGCTCATCTGGCATAGCCATACCGAAAGGAGTGAGTCCATCTCTAGGCAAGTTTTTTGGGTCTGGCAATTTATTAATTACTCCAACCACTGACTTGTGTTGTTTGCCATAGCGATAATGATACTCGTCATTCAGCGCATTAGCGTAACAATGAACCCACTCAAAATTGTCAAGAGACTGTCGTGTCCATATCGTGCAAGGGTGATTATACATCATTGGTAGATATGGAGTAAGAGGTCTCTCGTCCATTGGTAAATGTTTTATCTTAGCTTTGTGTTCATTTAGAACTGCACTCTCCTCTCGATTCAATGCTCTAGGGATAAACCCAAGCACTTCATCTACCCAAACTGCTGTGCACAGAAGCTGTGCAGCTTCTAGTGGCATCTTCACGATATGTTTATCGACATGATACTCCGCGCACTTATCTAAATTCTCGTCTAAATAAAATAAATTCATGGGTATATTATATCGAAATTTGGGATTGTTGTCAAGAATTATTTTTTGAAATGATCCTTGACATACTTAGAATATGCCAAGGAAATGATAATAAGTAAAAGTATCGAAAGACTACTTACCGAAAGCACGACCTGCCTCCGATATACCAAACGCTCCAAGTGTTACCACTACTAGCGATGTGTATATTGTGTCGTCAATTATCAACTCTTTACCCATAAATGCTGTGATAAGATCACAACTGGCGAATACTATCATAAAGAAAAAAGAAATAAATCCTATGATTGCTTTCTCGTTTACATCATTATCATCTAAAAACAAATCCATAAACTTTCTCTTTGGCGGAGCTAATCTTTTCTTAGCTGCTTCTGCTTCGGTTTTCAAAGCAGAGATAGTATCTTCTGCGTCATCTAGCTTATCTACTAGAGACATATATTTATCGAGGTCAATATTTACCTCATTTCGGTTCTCCGTCTGTTCCATCGGTTGTTACCTTTCGATAGTAAACTACTACCTCTTTGAGTTCACGAATATATCGCTTTAACTCTTGCATATTATATGCCATTAATTCATAGTCAGGTACGGACATAGCGAGAAATACTACTTGTCCTTCTCGTTTTTCTATATCAGCTAAGAACTCTTCTATGTTCTGTTCGCTAACTACATACCAGTAAGGTTCTTTTAAATCTATTTCACGAGGTAGTACAGGCTGAATAATCTGCCTTTCTACTGGTTTTGCACTAACCTCTAATGTCTTTTGTGGGAGTAGGCTGCACTGTGATACCATCATCAGCGTCATCAATATCCCTACTGTCTTGTTCGATTCCATCAAATACCTCTTTTGTTGCTTTATTTACTCTTGTCTCTATTAGACCGGGTTTTGCCGCTGCTAATCTAGTAAGATTGTGTCTTTTAAATATATCAAGATAGCGACTCATTTCTAACTGAATCTCTTGATTTTTAGATTGTAACTCCAAAATGCTCTGTCCTTGTAGAGCAAAGTCACTTTGAAGTGTTTGTATTGTTTGTTCTTGTACTTCAACAGCTACTTCTAGTACTTTTACATTTCCAAGTAGCTTCTGATTTTCTTGATACAAATAGTAACAAAGACCACTTGCTATAAGTGTAGTTCCTAGAAAAACTTTATACATGCTCCCACTCCTTGTTTTGGAATAAAAGAGCTTCTGCTTCTCGTCTACGAACAAGCCCTTGGAGAACTCTGCCTCCAGCTTTATTCCATCTTTTGAGTTGATGTGGAACATCTTCTAAATCGCCTTCATTTACTACTTTTAATAGTGTTGATTCTCTTAGGTTAGTCGGCCCGAGGTTATATACCCAAGCTACTAATGCGTCAAATTGGAACTGTTCCAATGACACTTTAACCATATCGTTTATGTACTTACAGAATTCCTCTAGCTCTGCCTCGAGCATGTGTTCTGCGTGGTTCTGGCTCCATTCGTCACCTGCTTTTACATCTTTTGTGTGACCATAGCCAATAGTCCAGACACCTGCTGGACATCTATATGCGTGTGCTTCAAACCCTTCAAACTTTTTGATAAGAGCTAAGCCTTCTTTACTTATTTCCATTTGTTTGTTCTCCTTCGCTATTCTGTTGTCGCTCGTAGTCTTCCCAATCATGTGGTGTGCCTACTTTAGGCTTGGAGTTTTTTAATGCTCTTTGTAGAGCTTTGTCCTGTAAAGTGCTAGGTCTGTTCGCTTTTTTACTTACTTCCATTTGTCTATTCTCCTTTGCCATTTCTCAATTTCCTTATCAATGGCTGATAGCGTTTCTTGGTCACTTTTCTTTCTGCGTTCTTTCTCTCGCTGAATAGAAAGGCGACTCCGCCTTGAGCGCGGAGTCTTGCAATGAACCATCACTCTATGTCGAATGTTTTAGGTTTCATTTCATCAGGAATATTCTTCACTACATTAATAGTAAGAATACCATCACAAAGTCTTACGGAATCAACTTCCATAAACTCGCCAAGAATAAACTGCTGGTCAAAACCTTTGCTCGAAAAACCTTTATGCAAATAGCTTTCGCCTTCTTGCAACCAGTTAATCGCTTTTGCTTTGATTAACAACTTATTTCCGTCTTGTTCAACGCTTACATCATCACGATGAAAGCCTGGAACTGCAATCTCCACACTTACCTGATCTTCCATATCTTTTACGATATTGTATCGTGGATAAGTTGAGTCTACTGTTTCAAACACTGCTGGGTCAAACCCTAAAAAATGTCTTAACATTGTATTTGTCATAATTATACTCCTATACTATGAGCCACCCTTTCGGTATGGCACTGAAAACACCATTGTTTTCATACTTATTATCGCATAATTTAAACTTAAAGTCAAGAACTATTTTTCTAGTCGTCATCAAACTCTATCATTTCATTGGCTTCTAGATAATCTATTGTTCTCTGTATGCCAACAAATTTAGCGTAGTAATAAGTTCCTACATTACTTAAAATTAATATTATTAGGTATGCTATATCTATATTCATAAGTATATTATCTCATGCTTTTAACTTCATGTCAAGTAAAAAAATTTAACTCTTGACATTTACCTCAAAGTCGAATATAATAGAGTAAATGAAAATAGAATGGACACACAAAGATCGCCAGTATCTAAAAGATAACTACAAGCATATGCCAGTAAGAACGATGGCAGAACATTTAGGGCGTTCTGAAAATGCTATAAGAAAGCAAGTACAATACCTCAGAAAGAGAAGGTGGACATTTTGAAAATACACACAAAACATATGAATATAGAAAGAGCATTACGAAAATTCCGAGCTTACGGCAAGGAACTTAAACAAGAACTGCTAGAAAGAAAAGAGTATAAAAAACCAAGCGTTAAAAGAAATACTACTAAGCAAGCAGCGATACGAAGAAATCGAAGAAAAAATCAAGAAGCGAACAACTCACAAGCAAATTGGAAGGCGCTTGACCGTAAACTTAAAAGGTTAAAAGACGCTGACGCATTGGATAGTGAGAATTAGCACTTCAAAAAACAACTTTACTTTACAAAAATAATTTATTTTTACATTAAACTAACCCGTTTCAATGAGGCTCTACATGACCTTCAAAAAATAAGTCTTTACTTATGCCGATTTTCGTGGTATAATATTTATATCTAATTTATAAGATAGACCAAACCCAATCACTGGTCTGTCTATTCTTTCCCTAAACTGCATTGTTTAACAATCCACAGTCGAAGCGTAAGCGAGAGACTGGGGTGTTTGGTTTTATGCTAAGTCTGGGAAAGAGAATAGACCAAATCGTGTTATATTTACTTAAACGTTATAAAGCACGACCATTAAGTTACGTTCTGTAACAATCTAAAAACATTCAAACTAACTACTAAAAATTCGCCTTCAATTCCGAAGACTTTCACGCAACCGAAAATTTTTAAAGCAATAAAAAAAGCCCTATCGAATGTAGGGCTAATTTTGTTCTAACTTTGCTCGTCAGTCCAGAGATTCTAGTAACAACTTTAAAGTTTCTTTAGGAGCTTTCTCAAGCCCAGTTAGGGTCTGATTACAACCCAGCTGGGATTGGATTTCCTCTACTATCTCTAACTTTGTTACTGGCACTTCTCCAGTTTTGGTTCGGTATTCTACTCGTTGATATACTCCTTCCTTTGCTAGCTTACCTATGATACTTCTAGCACTTTTATTATATACTTGTGCTAATTTGTCCACAGTTTCTCTAGTTGGATTATCCATATATTGCTGAACTATGTTAGCTGTGTCGTCTTCGCTGTAATTCATATTCCATTCTCCTTATGCTTTCTTCATATTCTCTAGCTGGTTCTATTTCTACACCATCTTTCGTTACTCTGCCAGAGTTGAAGGTTTTGTAGCAAACTCCATACTCTACATAAATATGCACTATCTTATCTGCCCAATCTTCATACTCTAGCTGTAACCTTCGTTTTTCTACTTCGTTTTTATACTCAGTCATCTTGCGTATGGGTTTGGCTTTGGGTTACCCATAGCGTCAGTTCCTCTGTTGATAGCAGTGCCATCACAGTAACCTATTAGTTTTCTTCTTTGTATTTCTCTTCTGCACTCTTTACCATTAGTGTCTTGGTCGTCTCTATGCTTCCAGAGATATGCGTCTGTTTTAAATATGTAATCTAAGTCCATTTATTCTCCTATTAGCTTAGCAAGCTTTTCGAAATCATACTGCTGGTTGAATTTGACTCCTACTCGCTTGTGTGTTGGTTTACTTACAGTGTAATCCAGCGTTACACCAATCTTCGCTAGTTTTTTAACTGAGCGAAGCAAATCTTGATACTCGTCTTGTGTCATCATGACTTTCTCTAGCGTTATTTCTTTCATTAGCCCTGTCCTCTACTTAGTTTAAAGCTTCTTCGCTTATGTTTGTTCATAGTAGCCATACTCTTAGGCTTTTTACCTATACTCGTTCCCTTTCTAGTGGGCTTATGTCCTGTGCTTGATATTCCTGTTCTCATTTTATTGTCCTAATAATAGCAACAACCAAGTTGCTAGGATAATGTAACCTATGAGTAGTTCTAAGTGATCGTAGTCTTTGTATTCCTTCATATCTTTACTATCTTGTAGCCTCTTCTTACGACTTCGTTTCTGCACTTCTGTTTTACCTTCGGTTTTCCACTATCATTGTTAATATACTTCATCAGCTCCTCTAGCGGAGTCTGCTTAATAAAGTGCTTGTGTATTTGCACTTTGCTTGAGCCTCTTACTCTTAGCTTTTCGTCTCTTTTAAATTTTGTTGGCATTTCTTCTCCTTAGTTCTCTTCGAACCACTGCCAGACTATTTCGTCTTGTATTTCTTGTGGGTCGCCTTCGTCATATTCGCCGTCCCAAAAATCTTCTTTATCTACTGCATCACCGAATACTTTTCTCATTTCTTCTTGGATATCGCCTTCATCTAGCTCTTCCCAATCAAAGTTAGCATCTTTATAGTGAGCCACTCCAATGAAGTTTCTAAACTCATCTTCATAGGTCATTTTGATACTATGCTTTTTATCATGATGATCGTATAAATACTCATGCAAATACAGCACAAATTGTATTGGAGCAGACCAAGCAGAATAACCACTAAAGTAGTCAGCTTCTGTCTCTTCTACATTACACCACTTTGCGCCTACATTGTTCACATAGTAGTTCCAGCTATCCTCGAGGTAGCCGTCTTTGTCGTAAGTTCCTTCTGGCATAAACTTTAGTTTGTCTATATCAAGAAGCTCCCTACATACATACTCTGTGCCGTCATAAAGTTTTCGCTTTACAGTATGGGTTTCCATAGCTGAGCTAAAACCTTTTAAGCACTCTTCATTGCCATCAACTGTGACATTGAAATATACATGATTAGCCATATTTTTTCTCCTTATTTGCCTAAATCTTTTAAATCCATTTCGGTTATATACTGGTAGCCACCTTTGTTAAAGATAGGGGCACACTGCTGTTTGCGTTGTTCGCTAAGTAGCTTTGCTACTTCGTCTCCACACTCCAAACAGAGCTTGCCTACTATCCTAATCCTAGCTAGGCTTACTTCGTTTCCGCACTTTCTGCATCTACCCACTGTAGCCTCCTAGATAATTCATTGGATTTGGCTTGTGATTATCAGTTAGATACTCAGCCACCAGTCCTACCATATACATATACTCTTGAGCATTAGCATCTGCATTTGCATCAGTTGCATACTCCATAGCATCTTTCCACTCTTGCCTTGAGATTTTATTTATATTGCGTGAGCTTTCTAGTTCACAGCAATTTACATCTTGCTCTAAGCCTTCTGTTTCTAGTATTCCATAGATTACACAGTTATGCTCTTTCTCTATGAAAGAGATAGCTTCGTGTAAATCCATTTCTGTTATATTTTTCATTTTCATACTATATAGTATACTTGAAATTTTGATGTCAGTCAAGAACTATTTTTCACGATCTTAGAAATAGAAAAGGCACTCTGAGCGAGTGCCAAGTTCATACTACTCGAAAGTAGACGGCTTACTGCCTATAGGAATTCAGCCGAGTAACCTTTACAGCGTCTACTAATCTGACGACCATCTATAGAGTAGTCGATTTCCTACTTCGCTTTTCAACTGCAATCGGAGTGCGTTGCGTGACCAGTGCCGAACATTGTGCAGCCTTAGCGGCTGTCGCAGTTTACTTTTGCTTTTCAGTCTCAATTTTATTAGGGGGAGAGTGAGCAAGTTTCCCGAGACAAAGTCCTTGTTACCTTGCTTCCACCTCTCTTTAGACTCCAAGGAGTTGCAACTCCCGAGCCTCGCCAGCAATGCTGACTACCACCATATGTGAAAGTTTTCACGATAGCACTCTCTAAACGGATAGTTTCGTAGCTTACTATCAACTTGCGTGATTGTTGAGGTCATAATCAACGCGTCAATTACCTGCCATCATCAATACTGCCGTTCAACCAGTGGCTCGATCGAACAGAGGAAGCGAACAGTCGTTGCAAGTTGCTACCATATAATTGGTTTGTTATCTTGCAAACGCTAGTAAATACATACTCCAGACGCTTCGCTTTGCTACTGGGCTTCTGCCGTGCCGTAGGGTTGGACAATGTTTGACAGCGAGTGCCAATGTTTGACTGCCTACGAATCGTTGTTCAGTAGCATTGTTAGGGGCGAGAGTTAGTAATTGGCTATTCACCTGCCCACTTCTGAGGGCTTACTACAGCACTAGCACAGCGTGTGCAACAGGCTTCTAACTCTCTCGCCTAAGATTGTTAGGGCTAGTTTTACCATTTTTCGTCTCGTTCCAAAAATGAAATACTAGCAAAAGCTTAAAAAGAACAGCGTAACTCCCACCAACCTCTCCATGAACTCTTTGCTTCTAAAATGATCGCATAGCTGATATGTTAGACTGCGTTTGGTTCACTCTCCAGTTCCGCTTGTTGGGTTTCTCTTTTGTTTTCCCATTCAATATATATATATTATATACTGGCTTTCTTGTTTTGTCAAGAAAAATATTAATCTTTTTTTCTTGGCTTAATCGTCAAATAAACGCATTATCGGATCGATTAAAAGATAGTAGATATAAAGCCCTGCGATACACCATGTGATTAAGCACACTATTATATCTACTATTAGATTTTCCACTAGCAAATCTCTGAAAGTCTTGCTACTAGGTTTTTGAGGTCAGCTTTGGTTGCCTTCGCAACAGAAGCTATCATTGCCTCGTCAATTCCAAGTATAGTTGCCATTTCAGCTACTAACTCGTCTTTTCTTACAACAGGCTCACCTGTTTTAGTTGTTCTAGGTTGTGCTTTGTAAACACCCTCTCTGGACAACTTAGCGATAATGCTTCTTGAAGTCTTACCGAAAGCCTGTGCAAGCTCATGAACTGTGTCCATGCTTGGTTGTTCTTGGTAGTTTTCTACCATTTGAGAAACCATCTCGTCTGTATAATTTTTACTTGCCATTTTTTCTCCTAATTTATACCTACTATTATATAGTGGCGTTGTTGAAAAGTCAAGAAGTTTCTTAAGCCACATGTGCTACTCCTACGAATACCACGAATAGAATTAAGCTTATTGTGCATAGTCCACATTCTGCGTCTTGGAAACATTCTTTTATTTTCGATTTCATATATACTATTATACAGTGCGTTTTCATAAAGTCAACATCTTGGCGGAAGAAAATTGAAGAAAGTTACGCTATCGAACTCTCGGGGGCGGCACGCGAAACCACCGCAAGCCGCCACAAAAATCCTCGCAAATCCCTGCAAATCTGTTGCAAACTTCCCAAAACTATGATAAAATATAAATAAGACTTATTATATGCCCAGCTGCGCGCGCATACCGCTTTTGTACTTCAGTTTTGCACTTCACTTTCGCACTTAGGCGCAGAGCATGCGACCCCCTGCTCGCAAACCCTTTATACATGCAGGTTTGCGAGAAGACCAATGGTTTAAAAATCTTTTCGTTTTTATTGCACAAGTATTGACTCGGCGAAAGTTGTGTGGTAAAATGGGCGCAAATTCGCCTGTACAAAAATTGATCAAAGAAAGTTGTTGACATTTCAAGAAGGCTCCCCTATAATATATATATGTTTTTGGGAAATGGGTCTCAAAAAGAATAAGGAGAAACGATGGCGAAAGAAATCGAGAAAAAAACAAGAGTAAGCAAGAAAGCTCTTTTAAGAAAACTTGCAGAGAAAACAGACAGACCTTTGTTTCACTTTGAGAGCCTAGGCAGATCAAATGTTGAGACAATCCAATGGGTTCTCGAGCTAGTAGACGGACAATAGTCCGCTACTCGCCTCCCCTCAGGTTGAACCTAAGCTGGGCAAAGCTGTGAATATACCGCCACCTTGCATGACGCTGTGTGGCGGGTGATGATGGTCAAGTGTGCATAACCCTATGGATAACCTGTGGATAACCCCGCCGTAGCGGGGTTTATTTTTGTCTACGAGACTTGACAGGCTTTCAAATTCGTGTTATAATAGACTAGGGGAAACCCAGCCGCAGGCGCGCCGCTTAAAAAGTAGACCACTTTAATACTTCAGTTTCGCACTTAGGCGCGCATGCATCACTTTTCAACTTATCACTTTCGCACTTAGGCGCTGAGCGCGTTTAAAAAAAATAAAAAAAAAATCCCGATCCGGATATAAGTAATATTTATAGTGTATTATAAGTTTTGGTTATAGTATAAAATGCTCTGAGACGAGCAGAAAGGAGTTATAAAGAAAATTTTTGAAAAGCGAAGCATAGCCCACAAAAAATAAGGTATGCCTTTAGAGACGAAATTAAGGGCATTGTGTGAGGGGTAAATTTAGGATCGAAAAATTGAAAAATTGACATTTTGGCAAGAATTAAGGGGAAAGTTTTGAGTTTTATTTAAGTTGAGATCTAAAAAAGATCGTAAAGAAAAAAAAGGGAAAGTTTTGGTTTTTATTTAAGTTGAGATCTAAAAAAGATCGTAAAGAAAAAAGGGGATTTCCAATATTCGAGGAAACAAAACAAAGAAAGGAAACCCCCAAAGAGAGAGATATATGCGTTTTGTTTCCGTCTAGTTAATCTTCAAGTTTTGCCCTATGCTTAACAGCTAGAGCAGAAGAATTGACACACCAATAAGAATGTTTTTCCAGCAACCTTGTTTGATTGCCATTCTTACATTTTGTGATTAATCCTTTAAATAGTCTATTCTGATTTGCCAATGATCTTAAAAAATCATCTAATATTTTCATCTGTTTATTCAAAGGCATAACAGAAACACGAATTAAAAATCGCTTGGTATCTTCTAGCCCTCTTTCCGGAGAAGGAAATAAAATACCTTTGGGGTCGCTAGGTTTCATCATCTGTAAATTGTTCCCCCTTGTAAATCTCCCAATATCTCAGAAGGTTAATAATCTTCGCCATATGATAAGCAGTTTCCGAAACAGCATTTTCATCATGTTTTAATAAATTTAATAATTCATAACGAACACAAGTTATATTATGTTTTATATCGTCAAAAATCATTGTATCTTTTTCAATTGTATTAAAAATATATTGATAATCTAAATTTGTTAATTCTTCATTCTTTATATTTTCAATTAAGTCCAAATAATTTTTCATAGTTTCCTTGTAAAATATCGCCACCCTTAACCCTGTCGAAGTGGAAAGAGTGGCAATATAAATTATATACAGTAAAAAAGATGGTAATCCTTTTTACCATTTTCTAATTTTCTTAGTATCGAAGTAAATTAGAAAGGGCAAAATTAAGGAGTTGCCCGTTCCCCTATTGCTCAACCTAGAGCAAATACAGCAAGAACACATAAACAAATAGCAAGACCTGTTAAAGTAGTCCAGACCTCACCATCAATTTTTTTATATCCTGTTTTTATTAAAGCCTTGTTTCTAATATCAGAAAGTTTTTTATTGTATTTCCAATATTTTTCCTCATGCTCTGATAGTTTTTTCATATTCATATTTTACCCCCTTTTTAAAACATGAAATTAAATTATCCCAATGAAGCGTAAGAAAATCATTGGGCGATATATTATATTCTGGATTATGGTCTAACCTTCTTTTTGCTAACACCCATTCAATGTGTGTCTGCATTACATAGTCATTCCAATTATCAAAAGGATTATATTTTTTCATCTGTTATAAATTTAAAGTCTTTTCTTGCAAGTTGTCCAAAGTTTTTTATTTCTTTGGAAGTGTCCAGCAAGTCAACCAATTTTTTTACAAAGTCCTTACAGGTGATTTCGCTTTGATCTTCTGCAAGTCTAAATAATTCTTTTGGAAATTTTCTCGGAATCTTAGCAAGTGAATAGCCGTTAAATTGCAAAGTTTCATTTACCCTTTTTTCAATAATGTCACAATGCCAAAGAACCCATTTACGAGTTGGATTATTATCCATGCCCCAATAAAGACAGTTGACAGTATAGCCATCATAAGAATTAAAATGGCTTTCTATTCTTGCCGTTGTCTTTTTTAAATCTGCCGTTCTTCCGAGTTTAACAAATCTTTCTGTTAAGTTTCCGTTTGTATCTTCTCTAGTAATATAGAAAAGATAAACAGAATGAAAAGAAAGTTTTGATAAATCTTTTTCCATTCCCCATATCTTTTTGGTTAAAGTATCTTTAGATAATTTAGGAAGTGATTTCATACGATAAAATGAATTTGTTAAATATCCCATCATTGTATTAATAATAAAAAGTTAATCAAAAGGAACAAAGCCAAAGTAGCCGAACCAATGATAAATAAAATTAATCCTCTGATAAGCACATCGAGAATAAACACACCATCAAACAGATCGTAAAAATATCTTGATATAGTCATTTTGTCAACCTCTTAAAGATGTTATCAATTAATCCATTTTCTACACATTCTGAAACAAGTGCATTTGTTACAGTCATATTATTAATCGTTTGGCGATTTAATGACATATCGAAAAGATCAGTCTGAGAGAATATATCTCTTTCTAATTCTTTTTTATTAGGCTTCTTAACCTTAGTAGTTTTTTCAGTTTTAGTTTTCATAAGTCTCCTTGATTTAAAGTTAATAGAAATATTTATATTTTTTGTTTATCTTGTTTGCTACCCACATCATAACAAGCTATGTCTAGCTAGGTCATAGAAGCTTGGGCTTCCGTTTACCTCTGGAAATTTTAGCCTTTCGGCTAGGTCTCCGTCTTTCGAGTACCTAAAAATAAAAAATATCTCTATAAGTAGTATGCAAAATTACGCTTAAATATACAATATTTACGCCTAATTAAACCCCTTATATTTTTGATTTTTTCTTGACGGATTCCCTTTAATAGTGTATGAAAAATAAGTGCCTTTATTTTTGTTTTTTTCTTGACACACCACCCCTTTTTATGGTAAGGGGGGATAACAGACCAGATTCTGCCCTGCTCACAGAACACCTCCACATGTACAACTTTGGATTTTTTGAGAAAAGAGACTTGACGCACACAGATCATCATAATGATGCTCTAAAAAATTTTTCTTGACATTTATCTCAAGTTGGGTTATAATTCAAATATGAAAAATGAAATTGCAACTAAGATGAGTCCCGAAGGCTTAGAAATTGCTAATGCTTATCTCGAGTATGGAAATATACAAGAAACTGCAACAGCTCTAGCAGTAGACGAAAATACAATATCTGAATGGCTTGGAAAACGTGAAGTAAAGGCTTACATTGATTCCGTGTATTTAGATACTGGTTATCGCAATAGATTTAAGATCGGAACTATACTAGATGATATAATTGATCAGAAACTTAAAGAAGCAGAGGAATCAGAAGTTTTCACTAGCAAAGATATTGTAGACTTATTACAAATGGCACATAAAATTCGTATGGAAGAAATAAAAGCTCAGACCGAGATAGAGAAAGCAAAAGCATCTTCTATCAAATCCCAGACAAACGTCCAGATTAATGCAGATGGCTTTGGACAAGGAAATTATGGCGAACTTATGAAAAAGTTGCTCAAAAAATAATGGCATACAGTAAAGAAGTAAACGATAGATTCTACAACGTTTTAAACAATCCTCAAAGCTTTTCAGTTGGTAAATTTGACCCATCTGACTCCCGAGTAGCCACAGGCATGGTCGGAGCACCTTCCTGTGGCGACGTTATGAGAATACAACTTATGGTAGAGAATAATATCATAAAAGATATGAAATTCAAAACTTATGGTTGTGGAAGTGCAATTGCATCTTCTAGTAAATTAGTAGAAATGTTACTTGGAAAAACACTTGAAGAAGCAAAACTTGTAAAAGATAGAGAAATCGCAGAAGCCCTACAATTACCCTCAATAAAAGTACATTGTAGTGTTTTAGCAGAAGCAGCAATAAAAAAAGCAATAGAAGATTATGAGCAAAGGCAGTAGACCTAGAAAAATAAAAAACAGAAAACAATTTGAACTAAATTGGGATAGTATATTTGGAAGAAAGAAAACACCTAAACATGGTGCAACCCAGCTACACGCTGACAAAACCAAAAAGATTCCAAGAGAAGATAAATATCACGACATCGACTTAGAAGGCATACAGTGGGATTCAGACTTTGAAGAACAGTCTCGAGAGTTATATGGAGACAATATGCCAGACGTAAAAGATGTAAAGCACTTTAGGACTTATCCAGATGGCGGAGACATTGATTGACCTTACTGATGAAGCGATTAAGAAACTTCTTCAAAAGAAAGCCGAAGAACGATTTAGTTATATACGGCTTGGGATCACAGGCGGAGGTTGTGCTGGTTTTGAGTATATTTTTGATTCTACTAGCGATAGGCATGATTTAGACGTACTTCTAGATTTTGGCGAGATACAAATATTAATCGATAAACCGTCAGTTCCTTACTTATATGGAATGACACTGGATTACCAAAAACAAGGACTAAATGAAATATTTGTCTTTGAGAATCCCAAAGAGCAACATGCTTGTGGTTGTGGAGTAAGTATAAACTTTGACCTTGAAGCAGTTGAGAGAGACAATAGGATAACAGCAATACAATTATGAATAAGCTAATTTTAACACTATTAATATCACTTTCAGTATTTTCTGAAGAAGTATGGATAGATAAAAATATTTATCAAGTACTTTATAATACAGAATTAGAGCAACCAGTATTTGTTTCATATACAGTTACTGACAGACCTAAAAATGTAGATAGAAAAGGATTAAACTTTTACAAGGAAGATGATATTCATACTTCTGATAATAAAGACTATTATAAGAATATATGGGATAAAGGACATATGGCTCCAGCTGCACACTTTTCAGATACTATGGAAAATTTAAAAGATACTTTTAGTTTTGTTAATTCAGCACTACAACATGAAAAACTAAACAGAGGTGCATGGAGATTTTTAGAAGCAGCAGTAAGAAAATGGGGTGAGGAAGAAGAACTATTTGTAGAGAATATAATTATATTCAACAAGAACAGTCTTGTACTAGATACTGGAGCAACAGTCCCAGATGGGTTTGAGAAAAGAATCTTTTTTCAAGACAGTAATATACAAAAATGTTTCTTTTTTGCAAATGAAGCACCTGATATGAAGTGGCACGAATATGAAGTTGAGTGTATAATAGAACCACAACCAACAATAGATATACGAGGATAATGGAAGTATTTGACCTTATAGGACAAGTCGGAGCACCGATAGCAGCAGCACTGTTTATGGGTGGTTTTATATTTTTAATTATAAGAAAGATAATGGCAGATGTCGTTGGAGATACTGAAGAAGTTAGAGGAATCTCCAAAATGTTAATTACTCGTATTAAAGTAATGAACAACGACATGATTAAAATAGACATGAGCGTAAGTTCTGCTCTAGGATTAACACCAGATTTGGATAAGATAGCTAGAGCAGAAAACTTTGTGGAGTCGGGGAGTATAGATGCAAGACGTGATTGACGCCATTCAACAGTTTGGATTTCCAGTTGTTGCTATGGTTGGATTAGGGTACTTTGTATACTTTGTTTGGACTACAATAACAGAGAACATAGACCCAGCAATAGAAGAGATGAAGATGACAATCTTACAACTAATAGATCAAATACGAATGTTAGATAACGATATGATAAGATTGCAAAAGAAACTAGACACAGTTTTACAGTTAAAAGAAAATGAAGAAAGAAAGAATAATTAGTTTACTAATATTACTTGCAGGTGGAGTATCAGCAGATGAGATTAAATTTAAATTTAAAAATCCGTCATTTAGTGGAGTGGGTACAAGCAGTCACTACCTCACAATTGAAAACCAAGAGTTTACAAGAAAAGAAGCTCTCGAGGCTGAAATTCAAGCTCTTAAAGAAGCGTTGGAAAGAGACGCAGAAAACACCACGCTTGCAAGATTTATAAAGAACTTTGAGAGCAGAATATACGCGCAGCTATCACGACAACTAGTGGATCAACTATTTGGCGAGAATCCTGCAGAGAATGGAAGTTTTACTTTATTTGATAACCTTATTACTTGGACATCAGATGGAAGTATGATTACATTAGAGATATTTAATGAAACTACCGGGGAAACAACTACTATTAGTATTCCTATCGGCGATTTTGGTTTCTAGTTGCGCAACGCACAGAGAATACCTATCACCTTGTTTAACTAATCCAGACGCAGACTACAAAGATGTAGTTACAATTGTTGGAAAGGCGGAGTGCTTTTCTAAAAGTGCTATAGTCAATCAACCAATTACTGAACAAATAAAAACAGTACCTGTGGCGAAACAACGACCTGTTGTCGCAGTATATAGTTTTCTAGATTTAACAGGTCAAAGAAAGAGTGTAGATGGATATGCAGATTTTTCTAGTGCAATTACTCAAGCACCAGAAGCATACTTAATTAGGGCACTTAAACATTCAAAATTCTTTAGAGTTGTGGAACGAAAAGGCATCGATCATATAACAAAAGAAAGGCAGATTATTCGTTCAACCCGAGAGAGATTTGATGAAGGAGATCAGCAACTACCACTATTGTTTGCAGGTCTTATACTTGAGGGAGGAGTTATTGATTATAACTCTAACCTATTAACTGGAGGTATTGGTGCTCGTTACTTGGGCATTGGTAACTCCAAGCAGTATCGAGAAGATACAGTAGTAGTTTCTATTAGATTAGTGTCTGTGAGTACAGGCGAAATCTTATTAGAAGTCCTTACTACAAAGACCATATTATCCGTAGGACTTTCCAGTGACTTTTTTAGGTATATAGCAGAAGGAACAAAACTCGTAGAGTTTGAAACTGGTAATGCTATGAATGAAAGTAAGTCAATTGCTTTACAAGCAGCTATGGAAGTTGCCATAGTAGAACTTATAATGCAAGGACAGGAAAGAGGATATTGGTATTTCATGGGAGAAAATCATGATTAGAATAATTCTTTTATTACTTTCTTTTGGTTTAGTAGCAGATAATGAAATCTTTATTAAACAAACGGGAAGTAATGCAGCTATCGACCTTGAGCAGTTAGGTTCAGGTAACATAATTGGTGGAGATGATGCAATAGCAGGTACAATGACTAAAGCCGTATTTTATGGTACAGGTTGGACACTTGATATTAATCAAATCGGATCATCAAATAAGTTTCTTACTGACGGCATGTATGGAGATAACTTTACAGGATTCTATGAATTTGATGGAGATAGTAATGAATTTGAATGGTCAATGGATACAACTGGGTTAAACGGAGCAGACTATGTTAATGCTAATGTTAATGTAACAGGTTCATTTAACACAGCAGATGTAGATATTGGAGAATCTAACGATGTTTCATATCTAGATTTAGATTGGACTATTTTAGGTGATAGTAACGAAATTACTTTTGACCTAGATTCAGCTTATGCAACAAACTTCATGGATATCACAGGAGATAGTAACGAACTCACTTTTACAGGAAGTGGGTACGGAGCCAGCGCTAATGATGCAGGATATTTTTATCTTGACTTAACTGGTGATTCGAATACAATGACAATCACACAGGCATCAACACTAGCAAGAGACTGGTTGAAAATTGAAAGTAATGCGTCAAATAGTAATATTTGTATTGTTCAGTCTGATGGTGGCACGTCCACTTCATGCTGATAACATAGGAGACATTACAGAGTTAAGTGGCGCAGGTCAAGTTGTTCGTGATGAACCCTTACCTGCTGCACTTGATTTCGACATAAATAGTTATGACGATGTTCGTACCGCTAATGGGCGACTCGGAATAACTTTTCTAGACGAGAGTCAAGTCAGACTAACAGAACACTCTCAACTCATTATAGATGAGTTTGTCTACGATGCGAATCCTAGTAATTCGAAGATGGCGTTAAGCTTTGCAAGTGGTACACTTCGTTTTATTAGTGGAGAACTAGGGAAAATAGATAAAGAAAATATTCAAATCGATACCCCAACGTCTCAAATCGGTATTCGTGGTACTGACTTCACAGTTACTGTAGACGAGTTAGGAAGAGCACTAATAATTCTTTTACCAAATGATCTTGGAGATCCATCGGGAGAGATAGTAGTTGCTACCGCTGCAGGCACTGTTGTATTGAATAAACCATTTCAGTCTACTGTTACAAGTATGTGGGAGAGCACACCAACTCAACCAATGATATTGGACATAAGCCTGGAATTGATTGACAATCTTCTTATTGTCAGTCCACCGAAGGAAAGAGATGGAACAGAAGTTTCAAGAGTGGACGGAGCTGATGATTCTGTTGGCGATTTTCTGGATATTGATTATCTCGATTTCAACGATCTAGAAATAGACTTGCTAGCAGAAGACGAAGATTTTACGTTCACAGAATTAGACGTGGACTACCTAGATGTAAATTTCTTTGAAGATTTACTATCAGTAATTGAAGAACTTTCTGAATTAGACCAAGAACAACTTACACAAGACTTTTCAGGAGCAAATATAGTTGGAACAAAAATTGGACAAGATTTAGAAACTAATATCATTACTTTAGTAGAGGGGACAGAGATTAGTTTTACAAGACAAGTAAATAATTACTTAAGACTAGAACTTGATAGTGGAACAAGTTATAACATACTTATAGATGATGAAGGCAAAACTTTTAACATTATTGTTGGTAGCGGCGGTAGCTCTACCATCAGAATTAAGCAAAGCTCAGGTTAAACAGATACAAGAGTTTACCTTTGCTCCAGCACTTAATTTAACTTATCACGAAAAAAATGACCTACATAAAGAAGCATTTGTAGCTTTACAGATTCTTGATATATACTCTACTTATAGAGCTTTGAAATATGACTGTGTAGTAGAAATGAATCCTATTTTAGGAGACGTTCCTACAATACCAGAAATGATAGCACTAAAGAGTATTGCTCAAGGGCATATATTATTTAATAAAAATGTTTCAGATAAAACATATATGTTTATGAATGCAGGTTCAACTTTAGTTGTAGTAAATAACTATCAAGTATGGAATAAAGCCAGAAAAAGATGTACAAAAAGATAATTGGATTTTTACTTCTAGGTGGTTTACTGTTTTTACAAATACAGAAACCCACAGAATTTTTGACACTCAAGTATTTTGATTACTTGATGATGTCAACCCCCACAACACACGATCAAAACATTACACTCGTAGAAATAGATGAAGCAACAGTAGAGAAGTACGGAGGCTACCCTCTGCCACGAAATGTATATGCAGACCTATTATATAAATCATCTTTCTCAGGACTTACAATATTTTTTCCTGATAAAGACATTCACGGTAAAGATAGAGAATTAGCACAAGCACTAGCGAATACTAATACTGTTTTACCTTTCGTAGCTTCTAGTAAAGCTACAGGCGGCGGTCCTCATGTAGGCACTGCCACAATTGGAGGAGATCCACACCCATGGCTATACAAATACCCAGGAATTTTACGTACTCCGTCTATGCTGGAGTCAAAAACAAAGGCCGTAGGACTACTAACCGCTATTCCACAAACAGACGGATTAGTGAGAAAGATGCCTTTGGTCCTAAGCGTCGAGTCAAAACTCTATCCCAGTTTTGGGCTGGAAATGTTAAGACTACTCCAAGGCGCAAAAAGTTATCAACTAAAGGTAGGAAATAGTGGCATACAAGCACTAAGAGTACCACCCTATACAGTTCCTTCAGACTCAAGAGCAAATGTCTATGTAGACTGGAACAGACACTTTGAGAAAGTATCTGCACTTGACTTTAAAGGAGCGCCTATCGCAATCATAGGAGTTACTGCAGAAGGTATTGCTACTCAAATACCTACACCTGCAGGACTTCTTTTTCCACACGAAGTACAAGCTATGACAATATCTTCTATGCTAGAAGGCAAGACCAAAACAACCCCCGACTGGGCACTAGGAGCAGAACTCCTTACCACATTTATCGCAGGAACAATACTTATATTTACATCATCACTTGTATACTTTTCCATACCATTTTTAGCTTTGATACTAGGTGGATTATTCTATGCAAGTAAGAACTTATTTGCACAAGGACTACTACTTGACATAAGTTTTATTTACCTCAATTTACTGATCATTTTTACACTAATGACCTTTTATAACTTCGTAGAACAATACTTTTTACGTCTTCGTATTAAACAACAATTTGGCACGTATCTATCTCCACATATGGTAAAAAAATTACAAGACAATCCAAAACTACTGAGTTTGGGTGGGGTTACAAAACGACTCACTTTTCTTTTCTCTGACATAAGAGGATTTACCCCAATTTCGGAAAAATACCAATCAGATCCTCAAGGTCTTACTACTCTGATAAATCGTTTTCTTGACAATCAGACTGAGATCATTTTAAAGCATGGAGGAACAATCGATAAATATATGGGTGACTGCATCATGGCATTTTGGGGCGCACCATTAGATGACGAACAACAAGTAGAAAATGCGACAAAAGCAATTATAGAAATGAGAATTTCTTTGGAGAAATTAAATGAAGAACTTAAAGAAGAAGGACTTGATCAGATTAATACAGGAGCGGGCATCAATACAGGACTTTGTGTTGTGGGCAATTTCGGATCCAGTTCCCGTTTCGATTATAGTGTGCTCGGCGATAGCGTCAATCTTGCTGCAAGGCTAGAGAGCCAATGTAAAGAGTATAGCGTAGATGTTATTATATCTGAGCACAGTTTAGTTGAAGGTTATGACTACAAGTTCCTTGACGAAGTTACAGTAAAAGGAAAATCAGAACCCGTAAAAATTTATACCTTACAAAAATAAGTCTTGACAAAAGCTTAAAAGTTTTATATAATTGTAGTATAAATTTTTTAAAGGAAAGAACCATGTCAGAAGAAATACAGAACCTAAAAGCAGAATTAGCGAAACTTGAGGCTATTGTAGCTGAACGGTGGAAAACTGCCTTCAGACGTTTTGATGAAATGGAAACCTCAATACAGAGAATAGAACAAATATTAATAGGTGGCGCAGGAGCAGCAATACTGTTCATGGCAGGCTTAATCGTGACTTTAGTCACATTACACGGATAAAATTATGATAGAAGAATATAGTAAAAAAGATATGAAAATGGCTCCAAAAGTCAAGAAACAATCTACCTTACCGGAAGGCTGGAGTATGGTCGAAAAGAGAGGCAGATGGTGTGTTAGGAATCCAAATGGAGTTCTTAACAAGTTCGCAACTAAAAAAGCGGCAAAGGAATATATTGAGGAGATGAACTAATGTTAGAATTTTTTCAGTGGGTACAGGCATGGATTGCCATTATCCCAACAATTGTAATGGTTGCATCATTAATAGCAGCAATTACTCCAACCCCAATTGACGATGGTTGGATGAAAAAAGTGTACGTAGTCTTAGACTGGTTTGCACTAAACGTAGGCAAAGCGAAAGATAAATGAGTCTAAAGAAAGCATTTACTGACGCAGTTGAGAGGGTTCAGAAAGAAACTGAACTCTCTTCAGCAATCAAACGAAAGATAAAACGTAGAAGATCGAAACGTTCATAAATATGAAGCGGTACGATATATGTCGTAACTGTCCAGAGTTTGATAGTTATTGGAAAACTTGCAATAGTTGCAAGTGCTTTATGCCGATCAAAGTACTTATTAATTCGGCAAAGTGTCCGGAAGGGCAGTGGGAGAATATAAATGGCACTAACGAAGAAACAAATGAAGTTACCAAAAGGTTTAAGAGACGCTATTCTAAAGAAGCAAAAAGGAATGGGTAAGAAAAAGAAACGTGGTAAGAAAAAAAGAAGTAGAGGTTAATTGGTTACAATACTTTCACTCTATAAAAAAAGTATGTCCATGGAGTTATCAAAGTTATCTTGATGGAACTACTAAAATAACAGACTTCGATGAAAACATCTTAGTATTAAATGAACAAAACTTTGAAACATTACCTTGGGAGGTGATAATATATCTACTGGGTGATGACCTAACGCTTGATGCGATTGACGAATATGTGGCATCTCTAAATGATTGTCAGAATACATGTGAATATTTATGGTCTCACCCAACCTTTACTAAGGGAGGAAATAACAATACCCCAGTGCCTGTAATAATACAGCAAGATCGAGTCCGATTAAAGGAGTTAAGACGTGGCGGTAAAGAGAAGAAAGAGAAAAACACCAGTTAAAAGAAAAGGTGTAAAGAGAAAAACACTCAGTGTGAGTGTTCAAAATACTCTTAAAAGAAAAGCAAAAAATAGTAGATTTACTTATGGTCAGCTTTCAAGAGTATATAGAAGAGGACAAGGTGCCTTTTTAAGTTCAGGTTCTAGACCAGGAGTGTCTATGAGTCAGTGGGCTTTTGGCAGAGTAAACTCTTTCATGAGAGGTGGTCATTCACAAGATAATGACATCAAGAGAAAGAGAACAGTGAGGAAAACTCGTGCCAAAAAGAAAAAGTAAAAGAAAGGTAGCATACAGCAAACACGGAGTACCTAGAAAGTACGATGAAGGAAGCAGTGCTTTAGCAAAAGTAATAAAGCAGATTTCTAACTTATATAAAAATGGAAAACGAGTTCCAAAATCTTTAATAGCAAGACGAATCAAGTTAGGTAAAAAAGCATTAAAGAAAAAAAGACGTGGCTAAATATAGATTTAGAACTCATTAACAGGAGAAAGAATGATTGAATTTTTAAAGAAAATTTGGTACATTATCACTTTTCAAGATGTAAACTTTGACGGTAAAGTAGACATAAAAGATAAGATGGTAAAAGCTAAAAGAAAAAATTAATGGCAGTAAACAAAACAAAACATAAAAGATACATTAAAAATAAAGATGTATATAAAACAATCGGAGCAGCTCGTAAAAAAGCAAGAAGATTGGGATTGAAAGGCATACACTCACACGGAAGAGGTTCTGATAAGAGATTTATGCCAGGTAGCTCACACGGTGTATACCGTAGAGCATTGAGGAGAAAAAATGGCAGCTAGAACAAGTGGTTTTCTAAGCGGACCAACTGGAGTACACAATACACAGAAGATTCGTAAACATAAACTCAAGAGAGGTGTTACAAGAGACATGAATGCAGCAGCAGGAACATTAGTAAATACTAAAAATCCTTATGGCGCAGGCGCATTTTATGCAGCAGCACCAAAAGCAATTGGACCAAGATTCGGTA
>VMHT01137159.1_pt1 | contig 48492 bp, 66 predicted proteins | sample 4693611 | NCBI WGS metagenome assembly VMHT01 (sample SAMN12280063, study PRJNA550983) | marine metagenome | isolation source: seawater sampled from same location over 5 years 0.02-0.2 micron viral filtrate | place: USA: collected off the coast of southern California halfway between the port... ... | reverse complement strand
GCTTCAGGAAAAGTTGGCATCGGCACGAGTTCGCCAAGTTCTAATCTGCATGTTGTAGGAAGCAATGGTACTGTTCGTATTGACAATGCTTCTTCAACCAAAAGTTTTTCTTTAACTGTAATGGATTCTAACAATAGGTTTAGAATTGTGGATAACACAAGCAGTTCTGAACGTTTAACCATAACTAATGGTGGCAACGTCGGCATCGGAACGAGTTCGCCAGACAGAAGTTTAGTTGTTAATCATGCTTCTGATACTAGAGTTAAATTGCAAGAAAATGGTACAGATGCTATGCAATTACAAGCAACATCTAGTGAAGCAAGAGTTTCTGCAATTGGTGGGTCAACTCCTTTAGCTTTACATGCTAATGGTGCTGAAAGAGCCAGAATAGACAGTTCAGGCAGACTACTAATCGGTAAAACAGCAGTTGATAATGCTACAGTTGGTTTTAGATTTGATGGTGCTTCAGGTTTTGCTTCTATCGCTAGAGATGGTGGAGAACCTTTATACTTAAACAGAAAAACATCTGATGGTAATATTTTAAAATTTGCCAAAAACGACACTCTTGTAGGTAGTATTGGTGTTGATAATAGTAATAATCTTTACATACAAGGAGATACTACTAACTCAGGAATACAATGCGGTACTAATGCAATATTACCACACCAATCAGGTGCGGATGTTGATGCAACCATAGCACTCGGTGGCACTACAAGAAGATTTACTTCATTACACCTTTCAGGTGGTTTAATTAATGATAATGCTAGTGGTGTCTTAACATTTAGAACAAACAGTTCTGAACGTATGCGAATAGACAGCTCAGGAAATCTTTGTTTAGGCAACACAGGTGCAAGTGCTAAGTTAGATATTAGACAAGATTCAGGTACAGCTATTAGATGTGAAGATGGTAGTGGTGGATATTTTGTAGTACAACATGGTGGCAACGTCGGCATCGGCACGACCAGTCCTTCTGAAAAGCTTCATATAGATGGAAGTATTAGATTTACAGGGAGTCTTAAACCTGATGGTGTCAATGCTCTTGAAAAACAGTCAAGCACTATTTTTGTAGGCGATAGAGATGATAATGATTTAATCCTCGATTTATCAGGTTTTTCAGAATCAACAGCTATTGAAATGAATGATGGCTTTATGAGATTCAAAAGCCAAGGTGTTGAAAAAATTAGAATGGACAGTTCAGGCAACCTCGGCATTGGTACAACTCATCCAGATTCAAAACTTGATGTGACTGGTGGTGATATAACAGTAAATGTATCTGGTACAGGTTTAATGAATTATAAGTATAATAATTCAGTTGTAGGCTCAATAACTACTAATGGAATTGCTACAGCTTTTAACACCTCATCTGATGCTAGACTTAAAGACATCACAGGCGAAGCCAGAGGTTTAGAAGTTATCAACGAACTTAATCCTGTTGCTTACGACTGGAAAGCAGATGGCAAGTCTGACGAAGGTTTGATAGCTCAAGAAGTTATGAAACTTGTCCCTAACGCAGTGTCAGGCTCTGAAGAAGATATGTACCAAATGGATTACTCTAAGTTGGTAGTACATTTAGTTGCTGGTATGCAAGAGCAACAACAAGAAATTGAAGAACTAAAGAAACATTCTCATAGCCCGAAAGGTCTTGAGGACATGGAAGGCTACAAGAGCTTAATAAAAACTATTGAGACTCTTAAGGCTGAATTAAAGCTATTGAAAGGAGGAAACTAAAATGGCTATATCATATACTTGGGACGTATCAAACGTAGATACTTACCCTTCACATACAGATAGCAGTTCAAACACTGAGTCTGATGTAATTTATAACGTGCATTGGAGACTAAAAGGGTCTGACGATGCTAACAACGATGCTGATGGTAACCCACAAACTGGAGAAGTTTATGGTAGTCAATCATTAGATGTTTCAGATTTATCAAGCTTCACAGCTTTTGCTAGTGTAGGTTTATCAGATGTTCAAGGCTGGGTCGAAGCAGCTGTTGGGTCCGATGAAGTTACAGCTCTTAAAGCTGGGATTGATGCTCAGATAGCTGAGAAAGTTACCCCAACATCCGTTAATAAAACTATAAGCTAGGTATGGAAATATCCAGCTTAATGTTTTGGAATATCTTTATAACTCTGGTCTTAGCTCCAGTGCTTTATAGCATTAGACAGAATGGAGCAGAGTTAAAAAGATTGGATATATTATTAAATAAAACCAGAGAAGAGGTTGCAACTAATTATGTTTTAAAATCTGATAACAAAGATATTATGAAATTAGTAATGGAAAGGTTTGACAAATTAGAAGAAAAGATTGACAAATTAATGGAAAAATAGTAAAATATAGATGAAAAGTAAGAAAACTAAAAAGACTAAGAAACTTCCTGTTTCAACCTTAGTCGTTTCTATAGCTACTATACCTTCAAAGATTTTAACAACTCTAAAAAGTAGGAAAAAGAACAATGGCAAAAAGTAAAAACAAAAGAACAAGAACAGTATCTGTACGTCAAGATTACAGAAAAGGTGGTAAAGTCGAAAGAGAACAAAAGTTTACAGGTGGTAGTCCTGTTAGGTCTGGACAACTTAGTAGATTTAGAAATCTAGCAAGAGAAGGCCAAGAACAAATAGATGAGCTTAATCAACCAACTCAACCAGATGCTACTTCCGGTGCAGTGCCAAAAGGAGCTAAAACAGGTAGACCTGATGTTGGTATGGAACCTGCACCTAGTCAACCAGTAGAAGTTCCGACAGATAAAGCAGCTCCTGTTGCTAGTCCTACTCCAGCAGCTCAGCCTGTTGTACCTACTCAACCTGTTGTTCCAATATCTCAACCAGATTTATCAGGCACTCCAAGATTTGGAGACTTCGGAGCCTTTGGCGATTATGATAGAGACCAGCCACCTAGAGATGGTGAGCCTGAGCCTGACCCGACTGACCCGGGTGGACAAGAACCAACACCTGCACCAACTCCAGCTCCAACACCTGCACCTGAACCTACTCCAGCTCCTACTCCTTCTCCTTCAGAAGGTAGAAAGTTAGCTAAAGACATATTAAGTGGAGACTTTCAAGCTCCACAAATTCCTGCAGTTGAAGAAGTTCCTATTGGTGAAGATATTCCTGCTTACAAAATTGAGCAAGACTTTGGTATTCCAATGTCAGAGGTAGCTACTCTACCACAACCAAGTCAAGAACAAATACAAGAAATAGAAAACATTCAAAAAGCTGGAGACCCTGTTGAAGTTCAAGTTAAAAAAATATTAGATGTAACTACTCTTCCAGAAGATGTTGCTATTAAAGTTGCAACTGGAGAACTAAGTCCAAAAGCTATTGCTCAACAAATTAATATTGCAAGAGTAGGAGAAATTAAAGCAGCTGAAGTAGAAATAGAAGAGGGTGCTTTAGCTAAAAGAGTTGTTGGAGTTTTAAGTCCTAAAGCTAAAGCTGATGCAGCTAAAAATGCTGGATTAACTTTATCAAGACTTACTAGAGCTAAGAAACAATTAAGAAATGCTGGTTTATCTGAAGAAGATATTACAGAGCTTGGTACTGAACCTGAAGCTCTTGAAGATAGATTGACAGATTTTACAGAAGCACAAAGAGGTATTATTGAAGGTTTACCTGAGGAAGCTTTAGTCTCTAATCAACTTAATACTTTATTAGATGGTTTAGAATCAGGTGAAATACCAGTATGGGCTAAACCTGCTGTAGCTAGTGTTGAAAAAATGTTAGCAGAGAGAGGTATGTCAGCTTCAACAGTTGGTCGAGATACTTTAATTAATACTATTATTCAATCCTCAATACCTTTAGCACAAGCAAATGCTCAAGCTATTCAACAATCTGTATCACAACAAAAAAGTATTGAAGCTCAAGCTTTTGAAGCAGATGCTCAAAGAGAACAACAAGCTGCATTACAAAGAGCTAATGTTGTTTTTCAAATGGACATGGCTCAGTTTAGTGCTGACCAACAAACTGAATTAGCTAATAGTAAATTTTTACAAACTGTAAGTTTAACTGAAGCAAGTAATAGACAACAAGCTGTTGTACAAAATGCTGTTCTTATGTCACAAGCAAATATAGCTGAAGCTAATTTATTTCAACAAGCTCAAATATCAAATGCTAAAAACTTTTTAGCTATGGATATGGCTAATTTAAGTAATACACAACAATCATTTATGCTAGAAGCTCAACAAGAACAACAAAGAATGTTATCTAATCAAGGAGCTTTAAATGCAGCTGAGCAATTTAATGCAGCTTCAGAAATGCAAGTAGAACAATTTAATTCTAACTTAGCTTCTAATATAGATAAATTTAATGCTACTCAAATAAATAGTGCTAAACAATTTAATGCAGCTGCTCAAAACTCTGCTGAAGCTAGAAGAGTCGCTAATGAAATGGAAGTTGCTAAATCTAATGCTATAATAGTAAATGATATAAATAAGTATAATTCTCAAGTAGCTTTTGAAAGAGATAGATTTAATGTTGCTAACCAACAAGCTATTACTCAGTCAAACTTTGAATGGCGAAGAAAAGCTAATTTAGCTAATACAGCTGTGCAAAATCAAATTAATATGCAGAATGCTATGAATGCTTATAATTTAAATACAGCTAGTTTAAGTTTTATTTGGCAAGAACAAAGAGATAATGCTGATAGACAGTGGAGACACGAAGAAAATGAATTAAATAGAAAGAATGCTTTAATCCAACAAGCTATTGATAATGCTTCAGCGATTGGCAAACACTATAGTTCATACTCAAACATAGTAGATATGATAGGTGATATTTTTGATTAAAGGAGAATAAGTAATGTTTAAAAAATTATTTAAAAAAATAGCTAAAGGAATTAAAAAAGTAGCTAAAAAAATTGTTAAAGTCCAAAAAAAAGTTTGGAAAGGAATTAAAAAAGTTGGTGGTAAAGTTATGAAAGCTATCAATAAAGCAGGAATTGTAGGACAACTTGGTCTTATGTTAGTTATGCCTTATGCCATGTCGGGTCTAGGTAGTTTAGTTGGTAATGCTGCTGGAGGCCTTAGTGCAACTTGGAATGGCTTTGGTAACTGGGCAGGTAATATGATGGGTAAATCAAATGTTTTTGCAAAAGCTGTAGGAGGCATTGCTAGAGGGGTTTATCATGCCGGAGCAACTGCTGGTAAAATAATTAGCGGAGCTTCTAAGTTTATTAATAATGGTTTTAAAGCTATTGCTAATGCTACAGGACTTCCTAATCCTATTGAAGGTTTTTCAAATGCAGTTCAATCTGGCTATACTAATAGTTTCCAAGCAACTAATGATTTTTTATTTAGTGGTACAAAAATAGGAGCAACCTCAGAACAATTAACAGCAGCTGGAGTACAACCTATAACACCTACAGAAATTATACCACGTTCTGAAGTAGGTAAAGTTGTTGAAAAACCTAAATATACTAAAGAACAAGCTCAAACTTATTTAGATAATTTAACTAAAAGTGACTTAGAAAAATTAAAAGAATATCAACCAGATTTATATCAAAACTTACAAGCCTCAGTTAATGTTGATATAGCTCCTGTTACTCCAGAAAGTACTCTAGAAAAATGGGGAGAAACAGCTAAAGATTTTGTTGAAAATAAAGCTGGTGAATATGTAGAGGAGTTGGCTTCTAATAAAATTAAACAAGCTGTTTACGGAGAACCAGAAAATAATACAAGTATTGATTTTAATGATTGGGAAAGAATTGGTAAAACTATATCACCACAGAATTTCTTTGAAAGAGGGGATACTTATACTCCAAGCTTAGCAGTTTTTTATAACGAAGCAGAAAATGCTTTTAACCCACCAAGACAAGGAGGTTTTGTATGAAACCAACATTACAAGAATTTAATCCAGAAGTAATTAGACAGTTTGAAGGAAATCCGGGTGTTTCAATACCGGGACAATCATTAACTAACGACCCTAAAAGTCCTTACCCTTGGGAGCAACCGCCTAGATTTGTCAAACATCAAGAAGCTTTAGACTATATTGTTGCAGAGTTATTAGAAGAAGATAGAGTTATGGTTATTCTTGATAGTATTAGTAAAGGTGTACCTATTAGTGATATTGCTTTTCTTATTTTAAGACAAGGGTTTTCTAAAGGTCTCTTTAATCCTGACTTAATGTTAATGTTAGCCGAGCCTTTAATGTACGTTATGATGGCTTTAGCTGAAAAATCAGGTATTGAATATATTTTATATGAAGGTGAACATTACGAAGATGATGAGTTTGATGTTGACCAAGAAGACGAAGAAGATTTACCAGATATAATTAAAAGTAAAATACCAAAAGTTTCAAAAGAACAATTAGAACAAGTTGAACTACCAGAATCAGTAGAACAACAAATAGAAGAATTTAAACCTTCAGATAGTTTACTAGCTAGGCCAGATGAAGAAAATACAAGTTTATTAGAGAGAGGATAAAATGGCAGACGATTATAAATCAATGGGTTCAGTAGAGTTTGGTATGTCTTTATTGGGACAAACTAAAAAAGACGTTGAAGGTGAAAGAAAAAGAAGAGAAAAAATAGATAAAAATTTAGCTATTGGTAAATTTGTTACTTCAGGTTTAAGTAGTTATGTTACTGACCAATTCAATGCTTTTGAGCAAAGTCAGCAATATAAAAAAGCAAAACTATTAGACATAGCTAACGGTAAAACTGAATACGATACTGTGCAAAATATTATTGACACTAACTTTGCCGGTAATTCAACAGATTATTGGACTAACTTTTATAGAACTCAACTAACTAGAGAGTTTGGTGAAGGTGGTATGTATTCTAATTATGAGTTAACAGCTCCAGCTCAAGCTTTTGTAGTTAAACAAGCTCAAGAACTAGCAACTAAAAGAAATAGTGAATGGCAAAACTTAGGTAAAAAGTATGCACAAATGCCTACTGATATTGCTCAATTAGAAGAAAGATGGAGTGATTGGGTTGAAGAAAAAGCACCTTCTAATGTTTTTAATTGGGCTACTAGAGGTCTTAAAAACCTGTTTAATGGTAAGACTCAACAAGATATGCAGAAGATAGGTGAGGATGAGTTAGCTATAAGATTTAAAGAGTTCGGTGATGTTGATGTAGCTCAAAGAGCTTATGACAAACTTTCTAACTCTGAAAACTTTTTAGAAATGTTTGAAGCGGTTGAAAGAGCTTACAAAGATGTAGGGAACGAAGTAGACTTTAAAGTATTAAAAGAATCTAAACCAGATTTTGTTAGTTACAAAGTTCCTGTTCAGGGCGGCACAGCTACTAAACAATTTATGAGAACTACTGTTAAAAGAAATGGTCGTTATGAAGTTAGAAATATTGAGTTAGGTACAACAGATTTTAAACCTAAAGAAGAAATAGAATATAGCACTACAGATTATAACAGGATAAATGATACAGTAAAATCTCTTGTTCAAGGCGATGATGATTTTACAACTATAGCTGAAGACTTAGGAATTGATGATGGTAACAATTTAAAATTACCTAATAATATTGCTCAAGAAATATTAGAAGTTAGTGAATCATTTAAATCTTATTTTGGTAGTAAAACTGCAGCTGAAACCTATGCTACTCAATATGTTTTAACTGAAAGAAATAACAATAATAATCAACCAGTAATGACTCAAGTTGGTAAGTTTGCTATTTATCCTTATACAAGAAATCTTGAAGGTCTTGATAGTAATCAATTAAATCAAGTTTTCTTAGATATTACAGGTACTGAAGGTGCTGGAGGTTTATTACAAGAAATAAATTTAATTAATACAGAATTTGATAGTCAATACAAAGATAATGCTTATCAGTTTTTTACTAATGTTGTTGACCTAGCTAATGTTAATGAAGATGAAAAAATAGAAGCTATAAATTCCTTAAACAATATTTTTTATCCAAATAAATCAGTTGATGATATTGAAGATATTAAAAAAAGTTTTGATGTTAGTACAAAAGATGAACGTAAATTTAATGCTCAAGACTTAAAAGATGTTTTAATTCCAACAGATAAAGCAGTTGCTGATATTTACAAAACTAAAGTAGCTAAAGTAGGAGCAACAGCAAGAAGATATGTTGATTTTTTTGATTACATTCCTAAGTTAGATTTATCAGTTATTAGTAGCGATGAACTAGATGCTTTATATAACGCACCTAAAAATACTATTAGAGAAAAATTAAACATACCTGAAGATATTGTTTTATCTAGGACAGCTATTGAAAGAAATACATTTAGAGAAGCTATTGAAGATGAATTAAAAATAAGAGAACAAAAAGAAGGTGTAGCATATATAGGTGGTTATTATTATGGTGAAAAACAAAAAAGAGCTGGTTATATTGAAAACGATAATGTTAGACAAAATTTTTGGAAACCTTTATTACAACTTATTTTAAAACAAAATCAATAAATTATGGCAGTAACTAGAAACAGAAGATTGCTTACTGGTAGTTTTGGTCCCTCTGGTAAAGTTAATTATAATTTAGACGACCTTGAAAATGATGATAAGTTTCAAGGAGTTGCTGAAAGATTTTTAGAATCAGTTGGTGAAAACTCTGATGATATTTTTGAGTACCTAAGAGACTCTGATTTTAATTTAGTATCAGGCATGACAAGAGCTACTCAGTCTGGTAAATTTACTGACCAACAAAAAAGAGATTATGCTTATCTAAGAAGCATGTTTGATAAAGCTGATATGGGTAGCATGAAACAATATGTTGAACTTATCAAAGATGGTGCAGTCGATATGGTTACTGACCCTTTTACTATTGCTGCAGCTTTAGCAGCTCCGTTTACTGGAGGTACTTCATTAGCAGCTCGTCAAGCCTTAGCAACAACTGCTCTACAAGGCTCAAAAGCTATTGCTACAAATAAAATAAAAGACATAGGTAAAGACCAAATCAGAAAAGCAACACTAGGTTCAGCAGCCATTGCTGGTAGCTGGACAGGTCTTGATAATCACTTCAGACAAAATACAGAAATAAATACAGGTCTAAGAAAGCTTTACTCTAATTCTGAAACAGTAGGAGCTACAGCTTTAGGTGCTGTTACTGGTGCTGTTTTTGGTAATTTAGCTCAAAAAAATGCTTTATATAATAGTAGAGTTGGTCGTTTATATTCTAATGATGACTATCGTAGAACAGCTCCAGCTTTCTTTGAAATTAGAAAAGGTATAGATACAGCATTATCTAAGATAGGTGGTTCTGCTGCTAGTATCTTAAATACTATGGCTGAAGTTTCGCCAACTGCTCGTAGACTAGGGCAAACTTTTGTTGATGATTTTGAAAAAAAATTAGCAGGTTCAAGAGCAACTAGAAGAATTGATTATAGTTTTGCTGAAGATTTAGATAATAGAAGGGCTGGTTATATTCAAGGTTTAGATGCTGCTTTAGAGCCTGTTAGAAAAACAGGAAGTGTATCCCCGACTGATGAATTAAATATTATTAGAATCTTAAGGGGTGCTAAACCTGAAACTAAAAACAATAAATTATTTTTAAATAATAAAGAAATATCACCAGAAGTTGTTAGTACTGCAGCTAGATTAAGAAAAATATTTGATTCTGTTTACAAACATGCTGATGATGCTAACATGGCTCCAGAGTACGTTGAAAATTGGTTTGCTCGTTCTTGGAGTAGAGAAGCTATTGAAGCAGACCCAAAAGAATTTAAAAGATTATTAACAAAACAAAGAACAAAAGACGGACAAAAATATAAAATTGTTGAACCAAATCAAGTAGATGATGTTGTTACTGGTATGCTCAACAAACAAGATGAACTATATGCTTCTCATTCTCACTTACTAGGACAAGCTAGAACTTTTAAAGACTTACCGGATAATGAGTTTGAAAAATTCTTAACTAATGATTTAGTTGAAGTTTCATCTAACTATCTTTTAAATGCTGCTAGGTCTATTGAAATAAAGAAAAATTTTTTAAGCACTGGTAAGCCTGTAAAAATATCAGGTAAAACTGCCGAAGGAAATCTTATATTATATAAACAATCTTTAGAAGACCAATTTAGAGAAAGATATGTTAATAAAATTAAAGATGAAATTAGGGAAGCTGGTGGTAGATTTACTGGTAATGATGAAAAAAAGATTGTTGATTTATTTAATTCAGTAACAGGTAATGTCAGCTACTACGGTGATACTGTACAAGCTTTATATGATGGTATGAAGTTAGCTAACTCAATGGCTTATTTACCTTTAGCAACTTTATCATCTGTAACAGAGGCTATTATTCCTTTAGCTAAAGCCAAGCCTTCTAGTGCTGTTAAAGGAGCTTTTGATGGTCTGACCAAAGGACATAAAATATTTACTAAAGAGATAGGACAGATACTTAAAGATAAATATAAAATGTCAGATGACCAACTTATTCGTGAGATGAATAGTGTTTGGATTGGTGTTGATGAAGCTATGGGAGATGTTACTAACAGATTAGCTGGTGAAGGTCTACAAAATGAATTTACCAAAAGAATGGCAAAAGGTTTCTTTAGATTTAACCTTCTTATTCCTTGGACAAAAAGCGTACAACTTGCTGCTTTTTCAACAGGTAAAGATTTAATTTATGATAACCTAACAAAACTTAATAAGCTTGTTGATAATGGTATTAATGTTCTTGATGATGATGCTTTAATTAGAAAAGCCATAGCTAATGCACCTGATAAAGGCAGACTAAAAGGTATTATGGATAGTGTCTCTAAGACAGGAGCTAAAGATAATTTATCTAGAATTAATCATTTAAAATCAGAACTATTTGAATTAGGTATTGATGTTAAAGACGGTTTAAGATGGGTAGGTCAAGGAGCTAAACAAAACGATAATTTCTATCGTCAGGTTGTAAGAGGTGCTGGTAGATTTACTAACTCTGTCATCTTACAAACAGGTAGAGAAAGAGCTAAAGTTCCTACTTATATGTCTAACCCTAAATGGGATATTTTAACTCAATTTTTAAGATATCCTTATGTCTTTAGTAATACTATTCTTAAAAACTTTGCGAGAGATTCTATACAAAACCCGGGAGTTAATGCACCAAGAGTTGCAGCTTTTGGTTTGATGGCAACTAATGTAGCTTTAGCAACTAACTACTGGAGAAGTCCCGAGTCATATCAAAAGCAAATAGATAAAGAAGGTGTTAGTTATAGAGATGTTGTTAAAGCTCTACAAAGAACAGGGATGGCTGGTCCTATTGATATAGGTATTAGATGGGGAGAGGCAAGTAGATATGGTAAAAATCCTTTAGTATCAGCTGCTTCATTAGGTGGCCCTGTTATAGGTGATGTTGTCAATATGGCTATTTATGATAGAGGCTTGTTAGAAACAGGAGCTAGAAAGTTACCTTTATATGGTAGTAAAAACTTAATTAAAAGATACACTGGTTTTGACTATGATACTGTTGTCCAAGCAGCTAAAAAAGTAGATGAGCCTATTAAAGAACAAAGAGACAAATTGGTTGAGGCATTATCTTTACCTAGAAGAAAAACATATTATAAAGGCGGTGATGTTTCTAAAGATGTTACTGATGTTACAGATAACCCAGTAAATAGAATTGACCCTTTAACAGGTTTACCTTATTCAGCTCAAACAGATTTATTTACTTCAGAGTTTAACGAAAGACAAGAATTTAATATAGGTGGTATAGTAGACAACACAAGATACAAAGAACTTTCAGATAAAGAAGCTGAACAGTTTAAAATAAAACTTAAAGCTAATGCTTTTGCACCTGAAGAGAAAGATAAAGTTTTTGACACTTTGATAAACACTATAGATAAAAGCTTAAGACCTAGACAAACAAACGAGTTACCGGAAATAATTACAGAAACAAAACCTGTTTTTTCTAAAAAAGAATTAAAAGAAAAAAAAGAAAACGATAAAAAGTTTAATAATTATTTAAACAGAATGGAAGTAGTAAATTATTTAAAACAAAAAGGTGAAGAATATAATCCAAAGTTTTCTAAAAATGCTATAGTTGGAATTGCAGCAAACATAGATGTTGAAACTGGAGGTACTTATGATTATCAACAAAAACAAAAAAATGGTCCGGGATATGGTTTATTTCAATTAGACCCTACAGGACCTTTACCTAGAGCTTATGAAGAATATAGAAAAGAAAAAAATATTAAAGACTCAGTAAAAGCTCAAATAGATTTTATGTATGAAACTATTTATGGTGATAGAAAATATAGAGATAAATTAGGGTACGGACATGGTAATGCATTGCAAAAAGTATTTGAAGAAGGAACACCAGAAGATGTAACTTTAGAGTTTATGAAAAGATGGGAAAATCCGGGAGAACCTCACACTAATAAAAGGTTAAAAGCTGCTGCAGAATTAGCAGCTTCAAAAGCAATTAAGGTAATGTACGACTAATGATACTCTACACAGAACAACAACTAGAAGAAGCTTGGCAGGAGAACTGTAAGGTTAGAGCAGGTCTTGGTTTACCTTGGTTTACTATTGAAGACTATCGACCTTTATTTGAAGAAGAGATGGAAAAATTTATGTTAGGAGAATTTTAATGGGCTTCCCTTTTGAGATAATAACTATGTTGGCCTCGACAATCCTTGGTGGTTTGATGAGTGTCTGGTCTGAAAGTAGAAAGGCTAAAGCAGAACAACAAAAGCTCTTGATAACTCGTGGTGAGTTTGGCATGAAAGAAAGACAACAGTCTTTAGACCATGGCTTAAAAGACAAAGGCTTTGCTTGGACTAGAAGAATTATAGCTTTGACTTCAGTCTTTGCTATTGTCTTACTACCTAAACTAGTAGCAGTTTACTATCCAGATGTTTCTGTAACTGTTGGTTACACTAATTGGAATCCGGGGTTTTGGTTTATCAAAGAAGGCCGAGAAGTATTTGAATGGGTTACTTTTCAGGGCTTGGTAATCACACAACTAGATACTAACTTAGTCTCAGCAATTATAGGTATGTACTTTGGTGGTAGCTTAGTTAAAGGTAAATAATGAATACTAGTCAATGGATGGACATTTTAGAAACTGTAGGGATTCCTGCAGCCTTTGCAGTCGCTGCTGGTTGGATGGTTTATAAACTATTTAATGCTTTGATAGCTGATATCCACAAAAAATTAGATACTCAACACAGTATGATAGTAGCTTTGATAGATAGAATAAGACAAATAGATAATGACATTATAAGAATAGACACAATGTGTCGAACAGCTATGGGTGTACCTGTAGATGTAGATAGGTTAGCAAGGGCAGATGGGAAAAAAGACCAAAGAAAAGATTGAGGATATAATAGAAATGAAAATATTAAGCACGTTATTTATAGTATTGTTGCTCGGTGTTAGTAATGCTTTAGTTGGAGATGAGTTAGTACATAAGTTTAAGTCACCATCATTTAGTGGCATCAATAGCTCAGCCCATTACCTAACCATAGAGAATCAAGAGTTCAATAGAAAGGCAGCGATTGAAGCTGAAATCAAAGCTTACCGAGAAGAGCTAGAAAGAGAAGCAGACAATACAACTCTAGCAAGATTTATCAGAAACTTAGAATCAAGAATATATGCTCAACTATCCAGACAACTAGTAGATGCTTTGTTTGGTGAAAACCCAAGTACTTTCGGGACTTTAGAGCTAATGGGTAACACCATAGAATACAGTGTTAGTGCTGATGGCACTATGATTACATTAAAGATTACAGATGCAGAAGGGAATGTTACAGAGATTACTGTTCCTATCGGTTCTTTTACTTTCTAGTTGTTCAAGTCTTAGACATAGTTCTCTTTTAGATGAGAATGTCTTAGGAGCTTATTCAAAGAAAAGACCAAGTACCGTATTAGAGTTACAGTCAGAGGAGTTAAAAAACTTAAGACCGGCTAAGATTAAGCCGACTATTGCTATTTATCCTAATAGCTTCACAGACCTGACAGGGCAAAGAAAGAGTAACAGTACCTTTGCTTTATTTAGTTCTGCTATTACACAGTCACCTGATGCTTTACTTATCAGGGCTTTTAAACATGCTGCAGATGGTGAATTTTTTACAGTTGTCGAAAGAGTAGGCTTAGATAACCTAACCAAAGAACGACAAATAATTAGAACAACCCGTAAGGACTTTGAAGATAATACAGAGTTAAATGCTCTTATCTTTGCAGGTCTACTGGTTCAGGGTGGAGTCATTTCGTATGACACTAACCTAAAAAGTGGTGGTAATGGTGCTAGATATCTAGGTATCGGTATGAGCCGCCAGTATCGTGAGGACACTGTCACAGTATCTTTACGATTAGTTTCTGTTAATACCGGAGAGATATTAATAGAAGTACTAACATCAAAGACTATCCTATCTGTAGGAGTCTCTAACGATGTCTTTAGATTCATTGAAGCTGGGACAGAGTTAGTAGAAATAGAATCTGGTGTTACACAAAACGAAAGTGTATCTATTGCTCTCCAGAAAGCGATAGAGACAAGTGTACTAGAAATAGTACAACAAGGAATAGAGAGGAGATTTTGGAGTTATGAATAGAATAATTATATTGTTAGCTTTCTTAGGCTTTATGGTTAAAGCCGATAATGAAATATACATCAATCAAGTTGGTGCAACTTTAAACTTAGATGTTGAACAGCTAGGTGGTTCCAACCTTATTGGTGGTCTTGATGCTGCCTCAGGTCAGATGACTGCTCTAGAATTAGCTGGTAGTTCTATGACTTTAGACATCAATCAATTAGGGGATTCCAACAAATTTATCGGGGACATTGTCCTAGATTCACTAGTAGGTTTCTTTGAGTTTGACGGTGATAGTAATATATTTGAAATTCAAGTAGACCCAACAGATACTTATAGTGCCGATGGCGGTAACTATAATGTTGACGTTACAGGGTCAAGCAATGAATTTGAATTAAATATTGCTACCAATGCTTTAGCAGAATACTTAGACCTCGACTGGGTTATTAATGGTGATTCGAATACCATAGACTACACAGTGGATGTCGATGGAGCTACATCCTATCTAGATATAGATGGTGACTCAAACAGCTTAGTCTACAATGGTAGTGGCTATGCTGATGGTTACTTTTATCTAGACCAAACAGGGGATAGCCGAGCATTTAATATTACACAGAGTTCAACCTTAGCAAGTGATTGGCTTAAGATTATTTCTACTGGCAATAGTGGTACTGTCTGCATCATACAAAATGATGGCGGCACCAGCACAAGTTGCTAGTATAGGAAGCATAACAGAACTAAAAGGCTTAGGGAGAGTAGTAAGGGAACAAGACCCCTTTGCTGCTGCTCTCTCCTTTGCTATTAATAGTTTTGATAATGTCGAAACTTCTAATGGTCGGATAGGTATTACCTTTCTTGACGAATCTCAAGTCCGTCTCACAGAACATTCACAATTAGTTATAGATGAGTTTATCTATGACCCTGACCCATCTAAATCTAAGATGGCTCTACAGTTTGCTAGTGGCACAGCTAGGTTTATTAGTGGCAAACTAGCTACTATCAATAAAGAAAACATATCTATCGAGACTCCTAGTGCTACCATTGGTATTAGAGGCACAGACTTTACTGTTACTGTCGATGAACTAGGCAGGTCTTTGATAATACTACTACCAGATGAGAACGGTATTGCTTCCGGTGAGATAGTTGTTTCTACTCTAGTAGGACAAGTAGTTCTCAATAAGCCCTATCAAGCTACTACAGTTGAGTTGTTTGAGTCGGCACCTAGTAGTCCTGTTATCCTAGACTTGACTCTAGATATTATTGACAACATGTTGATTGTCAATCCACCAAAGCAAGACCCAAACTTTGTTAGCGAGGAAGAACAAACAGATGGCTCCGATAATATCCTAGACATAGACTACTTAGAGTTTGACGAACTAGAACAAGACTACTTAGCAGAAGATAACCTAGAGTTTACTGAGTTAGATATCAACTATCTAGATGTAAATTTCTTAGAAGACCTCTTGAGTATCATAGAGGAAGTAGATGAGTTAGCACAAAATGTTTTGAACACTGGTGACATTAATGTTCAAGGCACAGCTTTTGGTTTTGACTCTAACACACAGATAAATACTTTTGTTACTGACACAGTGCTAACTTTCTTAAGACAGGTAGAAGACACAGTAAGATTAGATTTAGATACGAACAACAGTTACAAGGTTTTAATTATACAAGATGGCAAAGCAATTACTATTACTCTTAATGGCGGTAGTGACTCTTCCATTACTATCAAGCAGTCTTCCGGCTAAGCCTGATATATATTGGCGGATTACTAAAGCACCTTACCTCAACAAACCAGAGGCTTATGTAGATTACAGTCTACCTAAAGCTCAGTTACATTTTAAATTAAAAGAAAAACCTTACCAAGAATTTATAGCCTTACAGCTTTTAGATATCTATACCACACACAGAGCTGTCAATATTAAAGGCTATGCTTTAGAAGCTAATCCTCTCCTACCCAAACAACCTTCCTTAGAGTTGTTACTAGTTCTTAAAGGAGCTACTAGCTACTTTATTATCAGAGATGCTTCCCCACAACAGATAACAAATATTAATACTTTGTATAACTTAGTACTGCTTAATAATCTTTACATCATGCACAAAGCAGGTGACTTATGAAGTGGGCTAGTTTACTTTTATTTCTACTGACACTACCTCTAGTCTTTAATGCTCCGCCTCTGGAGATACTAAGACTCAAAACCTTTGATGCCCTTGTCAAGACTCCAGAGCCTACTGGTTACTTTACTATCCTCAACATTGATGAAGAGTTTATAAACCAACAAGGCGGTTACCCTTTACCTCGTCAAACCTTAGCAGACATACACCTTAAGTTATTACAACAAGGAGCATTAGGAGTTGGTTGGACAATACTCTTTCCTCATCCTGATAGACTAGGAGGCGATGAAGCTTTTGCTGAAATGCTTGGTCTAGCTCCTAGTGTCATAGCAATGCCCGAAGTAAACAATAATAAATATCCACAGACACACGGGACAGTTATCTTAGGACCTGATGTTAATTTAGTACATGCTTCAGGATTTTTAGAAAACATCCAAGTCTTAAAAGACTCTGCAGCTCAAGGAGCTGTGTCAGTGCCGGTTGATATAGATAACCTAGTTAGACAGATACCCCTTATCCAACAAACTCCAGATGGTTGGGTTGCTTCTTTCGGTACAGAAGTTCTCAAGATACTAGGCGGTGGTAATACTTATCAAATCAAAACTAATGAGAACGGTATAGAGATGATAAGAGTAAAAGGTATACCACCTATCCCAACAGACTCGACAGGTAAGAAATGGATTAGTTGGGTCGAAACACCAGAGACTAACCTAACTGAAATGGATGTCCAAGGTAAGTTTGTCTTTGTTGGTTTTACTGCTGCTGGAATACAGAGACAACTAGCAACCCCTGTAGGCCTATTAGAGCCACATAAAATCCAAGCAGCTCTAGCTGAGTCTATTTTACTAGAGACACCCAACATACCGGACTATCGTTTGTTTGCCGAACTAAGTATCTTAGTAGTAGCTGGTTTACTAGTGGCTATCTTAACTGGTTTCTTAGGTATTACTACAGGCTTAGTCTCAGCCTTAACTATCTTTGGTGGAGTAGCTTATCTTGGTTGGTCTCTTATACAGCAGAATCTTTTAATAGATGTTACATGGACTCTAATAAGTTTGTTTCTAATTGCTGCTCAACAGTTCTACCTAAACTTTAGAACTCAGTTTAAACTTAGACAACAAATCAAGAAGCAGTTCTCTACTTATCTTGACCCTCGACAAGTAGCTAGGCTACAAAAGAATCCAGAGTTATTAAGATTAGGTGGTGAAAGAAGAAACTGTACGATAATGTTTACAGATGTCAGAGGCTTTACTTCTATGTCAGAGAAACTAGAACCAGAAGAAGTTATTGAGATAATGAACAAAGCTTTAACTATTCAAGCAGATGCGGTCAAAGCTAATGAAGGGATGGTAGATAAATATATTGGCGATGCCATGATGGCAGTTTGGAATGCTCCAGTAGATGTTGAGGACCATGAACAAAAAGCTATTAAGACAGCTCTTCAAATACGACACGCAATGCAAGAAGCACAGTTAGATATTGAGATTGGTATAGGAATAAACTCTGGAGAAGTTGTTGCAGGAAATATGGGAAGTGCATCTCGTTTTGAATATAGTGTGTTGGGTGATGCTTGTAACTTAGCAGCTCGATTAGAGTCTTCATGTAAAACAGTAGGTAAAAATTTAGTTATAGGTGAGGCAACCATCAGCAAATATGAGGGTGAAGTAACAGAGTTAGAGTCTATTCTTGTCAAAGGTAAGGAAAAACCAGTAAAAATCTACACAATATAGGCTAAATGCTGTGAGAGCTACAGATATCGCTTCTAAGCAATTTTGTTAGATTTTGGACGTATAGTATTACTTGAATGTCTTACGTTCTATACAAGCGATTCTGTGAGGTCATTTTTTCACAGATTTAGTTTTTCAGGGCATTAACTTCTTTTTCTAGAAATCTATGTAATGGTTCGAGTTTAACTTTACCATTCCTAACAATACTCTTAATAATTTCTCTTTCATGTAAAGGAAAGATAACATCAATCTTGTTTTCAGGTAACATGCTAAGCTCTGTTACTACTTTATTTTCTCTAGTTAATAAAACTTTAAAGCTAATTAAGTTTGCTTCTTTATTATTCATTTATATTTTCTAAGTTACTAAAGGTAACTTTATCTTGTCTACCTCTTAAACCAGCTTTCATATAAGAAGTGGCTCGGCCTTCAAAGAAGTTCTGATGTTCAACACCCATAACTTCATCTAACCAAGTAAGAGGATTTTCTTTTTGATTGTAATTAGTTTTAAGACCTAATTGTAAAAGTCTTCTATCTGCAATGTAACGATTGTATTTATACATATCTTCTTTTGTTAGACCTTGGATGTTACCCATCTCAAAAACTAAGTCTAAGAATTTATCTTCTAACTCAACCATCTGTCTGCAGATATCATATATTTCTTTTTTAAATTCATCTGTCCAGATTTCTATGTTCTCTTGAATGAATTGTCTAAACAGTTTAGTCATAGCTTCGACATGCATAGACTCATCACGAATAGAATAAGTTACTATCTGTCCCATGCCTTTCATCTTACCGAACCTTGGAAAGTTTAATAAGATTGCAAAGCTACTAAATAATTGTAGCCCTTCGGTAAAGGCTGAATAGACTGCTAAAGTTTTAGCTATACTTCTTTTATCTTGTTTGGTAGTTTTAATATCATTAATGTATTCATGCTTATCAGACATCTCTTCATACTCAGCAAAAGCTTTGTATTCATTATCAGGCATACCAACAGTATCAAGCAATAAACTATAAGCATGTTGATGGATAGACTCCATGTTTGCAAATGAACCCATCATCATACGAGCTTCTGGTTTTTTAAATATTCTCATGTATCTATCAATGTAACCTGCACCAACATCAACATCTGACTGAGTAAACAATCTAAAGATTTGTGTTAGTAAGTTCTTTTCAACATCTGAAAGGTCTTGCCAGTCTTTAACATCTGTATGTAGCGGCACGGACTCCGGCATCCAATGCATTTGATTCTGTAGGACATAGTAATCAAACATCCATGCATCATCAAACGGTTTATAGTATTCTCTGTTATTTAGTAAACTCATAATCTAACTCCTTTAATATTTTAATGTACTCTTGTGCTTCCGCATATTCTTTAAATAACTTGTCAATAGTCTCAACCGTATTAGGATGGTCGGCTACTGCGATTGGATTGCTAAGATACAAACTTAGGTTAGTCTTAGCTATCTTTTGTTGTGCTGAGTATTTTTCATACAAAGCTTCAAATAATTCATTATTCATTTTCTAATTTCTTAGCTCCTTTTTTCATTTCGTCCCACACTGTTATGGGTAATTTAATGTTCTTATTAAATAATCTAAGGTAAGCATACTTAGTTTTTTCTGCTACCTCTACTACTTTATAACCAGACTTGACATGAGGATGTTCATAACCAGTAAAATAAACTTGATATTTATTATCACTGATTCTTCTTTTATCAAACATAGTCATCTGCCTTGGCCTTTATACTTTTTAAAACTTCTTCGTTTGTGTTTGTTCATCGTAGCTGTTGCTAAATTACCTTGTCCTTGAGAAGTCTTCTTACCTCTAACGCCTGTCACAGGGACATGGTTTTTAGTTGAAGCCCATCTAGTTGCCATTAACCCTCACAAGCTATACAACCTTCGTCTAGTTTAATACGAGGTATTTTAATATTAACATTCTCTGCATTCCTTGCAGCATTAGACCTAAAGTAATATAAAGACTTAAGCTTACAAGCTCCATACCAATGCACATCATTAACATACTGCATGTAATCATCATGGACTGCTTGAGGCTCAGTAGCTTTAGGTAAAATAAAGAATAAGTTTACTGACTGCGACTGACAAATAAAGTCTTGTCTTTTGTAAGCATGTTCTACTATCCAAATCTGATTTATCTCATTGGCCGTTTTAAATAGTTCTTTCTCTTCAGCTGTCAGGATATCTAGGTGTTGTACTGACCCTTCATAACCAGCTATCTCTTTCCATAGCTCAGTTAGCTTCTTACCTTTCAAGCCTTTAGATTTTAAAAGCTTTTCTAAGTATTTGTTTTTTACTTGGTAACTACCCGAAAGAGTTTTGTGTGTATAAACATTAGCCCTATACGGCTCAATCGAAGGAGATGTCCCACCACAAATAATACTAGAAGAGGCATTAGGAGCAACAGCGAGAAGATGAGCATTCCTAAACCCACTACCAGAGATATCAGGAGCCTCTCCCCGTGACTCAGCAAGTCCTTGAGAAGCCTCCACAGCTTTTGTCTTGATATATTTAAATGCTTTGTGATTGAAGCTAGTAGCATACATACTTTCAAAAGGTATTTGTTTAGATTGAAGGTAAGCATGGAAGCCCATTGCTCCCAAACCAATCGACCTTTCTCGATAAGCTGAGTAAGTTGCTTTAGTAAAACCTTCTTTCCCTTCTTTAATGTGTTTGGTAAATCTTTTAAAGTTAGCATTGTATTCTCCTAATTGTGTAGTGTCGACAGCATTATCAATAAAGTGCTGTAAGACATTGTCTAGCATAGTAACTAAATCATTAATAAAATTTTTATTCTTAGACCACTTATCAAAGTGTTCTAAATTAACTGAGGATAAACAACAAACTGCTGTTCTTTCCTCATCAGTTGGTAGAGTAATCTCAGAACATAAATTACTCTGCCTAATAGATAGGCCTAAGTCTTTTTGTTTTTGTGGTAAAGCTTTGTTACAAGTATCTATATTGACAATGTAAGGCTCTCCGGTTTCTGCTCTAGCATTTAATAGTTGCCACCATAAATCTCTAGCACTAATAGTTTTAATAGCTTCATTAGATTTAGGGTCTATCAATCGCCACTCTTCATCGTTCTCAACAGCTTGTAAGAATTCATTATTAATGTTTACTCCGTTGTGTAGGTTTAAACATTTTCTATTTATATCACCACCAGATTCTTTTCTCATGTTGATAAACTCTTCAATCTCTGGATGCCAAATGTTCATGTAAGCAGCATAGCTACCTCGTCTTGTAACACCTTGATTAAAGGCTAACATCTGAGAGTCTACGACATGCATAAAGGGTATCGAACCAGTAGACTTACTACCGTGAGCAGTAGATACCCCGTTACTACGCACATCTCCCCAATATCCACCAATGCCTCCACCCGAACTAGCCAACCATATATTTTCATCATAATGAGATGAGAGACCAGTTCTACTGTCAGGAACATAATTAAGGAAACAACTAATAGGTAACCCACGACTTGTTCCCCCGTTACTAAGTATAGGAGTGCTAAACATAAACCAACAACGGGAACTGTAATTGTAAAGTCTCTGAGCCAGTTCAAAATCTGTAACTCCTTTGAATGTTGCTCCGAAAACGGAGGCTCTTGCGAAGGCTTCTTGGGCATGTGTTTCTTCTCCTGTAAAATATCTATCCTTTAAAGTATCTAAACTAAATTTATCTAAAAGCTTTTCATTATCATAATTAATCTTGATGCCTAAATATTCTTTTGCTCCTACTTTATCTTCCATTGTTGTCCTCTACATATAAACCGATAATCCCATAATGTATTATCTTAAGTAGTTCTTTTTTCTTTTCATCTTTCTTACCACACCTCATAGCATACTTCATAATATTACCAATGCTAAAACCTTCACCATGTCCGGCATCTATAATCATATCAGTAGCTTGATACTTACCTTGTGAGTAGTGTTGGTCGTAAGTAGAATCAATATAAGCTTTTATTTCTTGTAAGATTTTATCTTCATTAAACTTATATTTTATGGTCATGTTGTTATGTCTTCTAAGGTTATGTTTGGGTTTCTCTTTACTTGTTTATAAAACCATCTTAAAGAATAAGCACTCAACATCATTTTATTATTAGCATAAATATGAGTTTGTTCAGGTAGAAACTTATCTAAGTTCTTGGTTGTTATTTTAGTTACATCTTCTCCTTCAGGCACCATGGTCTTTAACCATTCTACTAGAAGTAACTTACTTTTTTGTCTTAATTGTTTAGCTTTCTTGCCTCTCATAATACCTCTTCTACATTAGGTTCTTTTACTACTTTTGTCAAATAAGTTAGACCTTTAGCATAAGTAAAAACACGAAGCCCTACTCCATCATTGGAGTCAGCTTTGCATTTAAATTTATAAGGACAAAAAGTACATTCTTTAGGTAACTTCATGTTACCAGCTTTACCTTCTGGTACTTCACTAAAACAATAATCAGGAGGAGAATCTGATTTAATAATTTGTTTTACCTTATCTATTTTATCTTTTATATTAGGTTTGTCAAGGTCTTGAGGCCTAAAAAGAGCTAATTCTCCTGTCTCTTTATTGAAAGCAAGGAAGCCACCCTTAGATGTCTTCTCTGCTTCTTCATAACCAGCAAGTTGAGCCAAGTAACCAAAGCTATCTTGCTCAGCTAAAGTACCTTCTTTAAATTTACGAAAGGCATAACCAGAAGCAGTCTTAATATCTACAACTTCGCCATCAATCTTACAATCCATGTGGCCTTTAATACCTTTAACTGAGACTTCTTTCTGCTCTCCAGTAACTTTGTGTCCAGCTAATTTAACAAAGAAGATTAGCAAGGCTTCTAAAATGTGACCATACAAAAACTTTATAAAGGTGACTGGCTCCATTTTATTTGAGCCATCCCTCTCTTCATGCATATCATACCAAAGCTGTCTTTGTGGTTTACCAATGTTAGACATCCGTAAAGTTTGACTAGTAGCTTTATTCCTTTTAACCGGAGTTGCCCACTCTTTAACAGCAGATACAATGTCAATACCTAATTCTTCAAGAAGTTTATCTGAGATTTTTATTTGCTCACCATCTGAGAGAACTCCGATAGTGTTGTAGATATCTTCTACTAAAGTGTCTAATGATTTATTTTTCTTGCTCATCTTCTAGTTCCTTAAAAGCTTTAATAACATCAGATGAAAAAAGTTTTTGTAGGTTTATTAAATACATTCTACTGGCATTATGGTCGCCACCAGAAACAGTTTTGAAAGTGTCTAGTTCTTTGACAATAGTTTTAAGCACATCAGTATGAAAAACTAAAGTGCAATATTCTTTATCGCCCACACAAAGATGATGAAACCAATAGTCTGATTCAGTAGCTTCAATACCGGAAGGTTTACCATAGCTCTGATATTCAATAGCTATGTTACCAGTCTTCATCCACATACCTCTCTCAGATTTAACTTCAATCTTTTTGTTGAAGAGCATCTCTGCGACTTTCTCTTCTCTGATACTGCCATACTCTAGGTCAATATCAAACTTCTTTCGGTCTTTTTTAGTGGGTTTCACTCCAATTATCTCCGACTTTAAATTCGCCATCAAGGGGACACCGCATGTTAAAATACTCTCCGGCATCACGAATACTTTCAACAGCTAACTGTCCCGCCTGATTTGCTTGGTCTGTTTTTACTTCTATCTGCCACTCATCATGGATGTTAGCAACAAACTTAAAATCAATGTTACAAGTTTTAAGGTTATCATGCAACAGGTTCAAAGCTTTCTTCATTACGATAGCTCCACCGCCTTGCAACAAAGTGTTTAGGGCAGCATGTTTATGTCTTAAAAAGATTTTCCTACCGTCTAATCCTTTAAGGAATCCTTTTTGAGCTGCTGTGTCAACTCTTGTCTTAAGAGCCTTAAGTGTTGGTAAACTAGTAAGAAACTGTTCTCGCAGTTGTTTACCATCTGCTCGATTTCCTTCAACGATGCTTCCAATTTTTTCATCTCCGGCTCCGTATATAAGTGCATAGATGAAAGTTTTAGCCTCATCTCTTGATTTAAGTCCAGCAAACTGCTGATTAGTTGTGTGAATGTCTCCATTGATAATTTCATTTATGTATTCCTCATCTGACATGTAGTGAGCTAACATCCTCAGTTCTAAACCTGAGGCATCTATACCCACTAATTTATAGCCTTCCGGCACAGTCCAACAAGCTCGACACTCCTTACCATAAGGACTGTAGACTGCTGGAACCTGAGCCATATTAGGGTTTCGGTGTGCCATCCTACCAGTAATAGCTCCGGTAGAAATAACAGAACCATGGACTCGATTGTCTTTTTTAATACTATCAATCCATGATTCAATTTGGCCTACTCTTTTCTGTAATAATAAATATTCAGCTATGAGTTGAGCCTCTTTGATATGTGCTATTTTACTTAAAGTACCTTCATCAACAATAGGCTGACCAGTTGGAGTAAACCTTTTAGGTTGCCATCCAAAGTCTATTAGATACTCACCAATCTGCTGACGAGAGCCGAGATTAAATTCTCTAAGTTCTTTTCGGGTAAAAGGAGTAGTGTCATTAGTTGCAACTCTTTCCTGATACTCAACGGAGGTAAGTCCAGACTTAGATAAGGTGCCGTCTTTTTTTAACTTAGGTGTGACTTCTTTAACAGGAATCCACTTAGGTTTAAAGGTAGCATGAACTTCATCCTCTACTTCTTTCTTTCGTTTATTTAAAGAACTTAATAAATCTATTGCTCTTCTCTCATCAAACAGAAAACCATTTAGTTCTTGTTCAATTAATATTTGTGTGGTTTTGTGTTCTATTTCTACTGATTCTTTAGAGAAACCCACACTATCTTTTCTTAGTTTCTCTAAAACTTTCTTGTTTAACCTAACATCTTGAATACAGTAATCCAACATTTCTTTACTGTACTCAGTAAACATTGGAGCAGTTGACTTAGGGCAGTTGAGTCTCCATCCCCACTTCTCTAGGCTATGTCCTCCTTCCCTAGTAGGATGTAGTAATCTTGATAAGGTCAAGGTATCAAGAATATTAGCATGAGTAGATAAATCTATCTGCTTAATCCTGTGTATAGCTGGAATATCAAAGCCTAAGATATTATGCCCAACTAAGCTATCAGCGGATTTTAAAAACTCAATGCCCTCGTCAATGCTTTCTGGAGTAAAGGTATGCACTTTATCAGTATCATCAATAGCAACAATACACCAAATTGTAGAGGCCGGTGGTAAGTTTGTGACCTCACCAGTCTCATAGTCTTTTAGTGTAGATTCCCAAAGTAATCCATTTGTTTCTATATCAAATACTAATTCCATTAAAATGCAATAGAGGACTGACTCTCTGTCATACTAAATTCAGTATCAAAGTTCTCAGCCAATCTTCCTGTTTCTTTATCGTAAATTAAAGCAGTTGCCATACCGACATCTCCAGTATACCTAGACTTTAAGATTCTAAGTCTAGTTGTCCGAGCCTCTTCAGGGTCATCGGACTGTTGATTCCTTTCTAATGCTATCACACAATCGCTTAATTGTCCAATACTATTAGACCCTCTTAAATGCGATAGAGAAACTTCAATACCATTCTCATGGCCTCTATTACCATCTACTCTTCTCAAATGTGAAACAAGAATTAAACCAGCTCCAGTTTCCTCTACTAAGCTTCTAAGCCTAGTCATAATATTATCTATGGCTCGTCTTTCATCACCTTCTTCTAAGGCACTAACAAGCATGTGTAGGTGGTCAACCACTACCCACTTACAATCACAACCAACAATCAAGTATCTAAGCTTAGCAAAGATATCATCTATCTGATTAGTCCCAAAATGAGCATGAATAAAAACCTTGTCATCTTTAAAAACTTTATCAAACATATCGACTAAAGTAGAGTCATCAAACTTTTCTCGTTCTTGGTCAACATACAACCGAGCATTAGCTTCAATAGATAGAATACCATCTACTGTTCTTCGCCAGTCTTCTTCAAGTGCTATGATACCAACATTGTCGTCTGTCTGTTTGACTAACCAATGTTCTAGCTCTCTCGTGATACTAGACTTACCAAGCCCTGTCCCACCCGTTAAAGTTACCAACTCGCCTTGTCTCATACCATATAGTTTTTCATTTAGTCCCGCCCAAGGATAAGGCACAGACTCTTTCTTCTCTCTATCTAAAAAAGAATCTTTCTTCTCTGATACTCTAATGATACCACTAGGAGTATAGAGTTTAGCATCCCACCAAGCACTAACAAATTCTTTGTACTTGCCTTTAAGAAGCATATCATTAGCATCTTTGTAACCATTAGGTAAGGTGACTATCTTAGCCTTGCCGGGCTTAAGAATACTAGCAACCTTCTTAGCTGACTCAATACCTTGTCTATCTTTATCAAAACAAATGACAATATTATCAAAGCTTTCTATGTATTCTAAGTTCTCTTTAATATCTTTGACTGCTCCGGAAGCTCCTCTAATGATAGAGGTAACTGCCCACTTACTACCTAGTAATTCATAAGCCGACATAGCATCACACTCACCCTCAGTTATGGTTAAATACTTACCGCCTTCTTTAAAGAGTTGTTGACCAAACAAACCAACTCCTTGAGGGCTAACATCATAGCTAAACTTTTTGTCTCGAACATATCTAATCTTATTAGAGGTTAGTTCGTTGTTGATATACAAAGGATAAATATGTTGGGCTATTTGACCAGCACTATCATAAACAGTCTTGACTCCATACTTCTCAGCAGTCTCCCTTGAGATATTTCTATCTGTTAGTTTGGCGAAGACTCCACCATGAGCATTTAGTTCTCTTACTGTTTCTGTCATATTAGTTTTATTAGATACGATATTATCTTGATTGTCTACTCCTTTCGGAAAGAATTCATCACAACTAAAACATTTAGCTGAGCCATTCTCATTAACCGAAAGAGCATCGCTACTACCACAAGCCGGACAAGGCAAGTGATACTTCTTAAATTTTAAATCTTGTTCCATCTTTGACCTCAAAAAAATAGGGCATCCGAAGACACCCTATCAGAATATATGAAAAATTGTGGTTAGGTTTCCTCTGAATCTTCAGTAGATTCTTCAGCACTTTCTTCCACTTGCGACTCAGGACAGCCTTTTAACAGCTCTTCTAAGTTTGCTCTATGTGTGCGACTAGCAAAGTCTAAAGCTTCGATAACAACAGATAGATTACCTACCTTGTTGACCATCACAGTAGCATCATTCTTTTTCTGTTCATCTGCAATAGCAGTAACATCAAAGTTATTTACTTCACCTTCATCGTTTTTAATACTAATAATCATTAGAATTCTTCTCCTCCTTCGATGGCATCGAATTCTGAACCATCACTAGATTTATATTGAACCAAGTCAAGAACTTGCATAGCTTGAAAGTCCAAGCCTTTAAAGTCCCCATACTTATTAGATGTTTCCCACTCGCTATACTGCACTCTAACCTTAGAGCCGTTACCAACCAGTTCATCTATTGGAACTTTATTTGCATCTAAAAGCTTAGGCGATTGTCTAACCATTCCGTTAGGGCCATTCACCTTTCTTTTAAAAGTTATTGCTTTTCCGATAACTTCTTCATTCATTGTGATTTCTTTTGTTTTAAAACCACGAGTTTCAAAGTCATTGGCGACATCGTCACTCACTACTAAGTCCACAGTATAAACAGGTTCATACTTGGTATTAGGAGTAGTTACACTAGCCCAGTAGGCTATTCCTTCTTGTATTGCCATAAATTTTCTCCGTTTTTGGCATAATTGCATAAACTATTATAGTTCTTCACAGAAGTCTGTCAAGAGCTATAAGCTAATCTCTTCAACTATTTTAGCTAAAGAGATTGTTTGGTTATTATAAAGAGTAATTTTAAAGTTATCGTCTGCTAAACATTCAACTTCATAAACTACTCCACCTTGACTAAAGATAATTTCATAATTAATAATTACAAAATTATCAAATTTTCTAAATAATTCTTTATTTAATATAATACTTTCTGTCATCTTAGACATTTATTTTAAAAGGTATTGAACAATTATTAGCAGTAGCCGTACCAAAGTCTAAGCTACTAAGGTATCGCACACTAGCTCGTCTAATACTACTAGGTGGATTAGACTCAAACTCAACATTAACAGGCTTACCTTCTGCTAAATCATACACAATTCTAAAAGCTACTGAGTTCTTTAAACTAACATTTCTAATATAGTAAGAGAAACTCCTACTCTTTATTGGTTTAGGACAAGCCACAGGCTCTGCCACAACTTTTTCTACTGCATTAGAGACAACATAAGGAGTCTCAATTTCCGGCTCTTGTGTGGCCTCTAAGGACTTCGTTTGTAATAGCTCTAATTCCGTGACTAAGCTCATAAAACTTTCAGTTGTAGTGTTTTCTAACTCAGTCAGTTGGGTTTGTAGCTCAGCTAAGCTTAAAGCTAAACTCTCTTGCTCAGCTTCACTAAGCTCTGCGAAGTTTCCTAAAGTTTTAACAGCTCTCTCAACTTGTAAAACAGTTTGAAAGATACCATCATTTTCTAATCTTAGTTCTTCATTCTGCACTTCCAAAGCATTTATTCTAGCTAATAAGTTTTGCTTAGTCTTGTTAAATTCTAGGACATAATCTGGTGTCTGACCGACAGTTTGCTTGACATAATTGCCTAGTAAAACATAAGTAGCAGTCACTAGCACTAAAGTTATTAAAGTTGATATTACAATATTCTTCATTTTATTTCTCCGTTAATTAATTTTCTTTCTAATCTTCTTTGTTGCACATACAAAGCAACCAAGAATTTCTTATTAGTTGCGATATAAGTGTCGAAGTCTTTTTGGTCTGCTAAGTTAGTGTAATGTAATTGGTCATTACAATACTCGTCAAACTTTCGCATAAAAAAAACATCTATCTTTCTCGTCTTCATCTTTCCCAACATTTGTAGCCAGAACATTTATCGACAGGGTCACCACAGTCCTCACAATACTCAACCTCTTTGTTGGTTGGTAGGTCTTCTGTTAGTTCTTTGGCAATGTCATTACACACTTGTAAAAATAAATCCATCATTTTCTCCTGTTCTTGTTGTCAACCATCTTAGTTGACTCCCATGCAAAAAATGCTAACACAGAAAAGAAGATAAGAGCAAGTAGTAATTCTATTAGTTCACTCATCAAACACCTCGCTAATGTGATAGTTCTGCCAAGCTCCATGCTTGACTAGTTCCCACTTGCTTCCACCAGTTTGGTCAGCTAGTTTTAAAGCTTCGTCCACAGAATTAGCTTTTACTCTAACTTTGTAGTGGGTTGGTTGTTTAGCATAGACTTCATAAGTTTTCATAACTCACCTCAGTTTAAAATTCTTTGTATCCAATTCTCTGCTACATCTTCAGCATAGCTTTCGGAATGGTCAAAGCATTCGACCACCCTAACTAGCATAGTGTCACGATAAAGCTCGACAAAAAAGCCCTGTCGATTTTTAAAGATAAAGGCCTCACGACTATGAGGTTTGCCGTATTGAGAAATAAGTTCACCTATCATTGTTCTAAAGCACTTAAGATGTCATTTATCTCGTTGTTGATAGCTTCAAGATAATCTAGGTCAATAGCACAACTAGCGATATAAGAATAATCTTCATCACCCTCAGGTCTTTCTAGCTCTCTATCAATACAATGTCTATTAAAACTTCTAAGTTTATCAGTTAGAAGTCCTAAAGCTCCGTTCTGCAATTCTGCAAGTCTAGTATATATTTCAGTTTTAGTCATAATTTTCTCCGTTTAACTAAGTGGTAGTTTTGTAATCCCGAAGTAACTACCAACTCCTCCAACAGCAACATGATTATCGGTTTTTATAGTGTCTGTCAGCACTCGTAAGTATTTGGCTTGAGTATTTAACAAGTCTCATTTAACTGACCTCGTGAATTTTGTCAGCACCAAACACTTACACTTATGTTAAATTGTGACTAAAACTAACAAGGAGTAATATAAATATTTAACTTTGTTCTCCTGTCTCGTCTTAGTCACAAACTAATAAGCAAAAACTATCCCAGTATCGTGTGAAAATAGTTAATCTAAAGGATAGTCTTCGCTTGTTCTGCCATCTCCTCTAATTGTGCCTCTGACACAGCGTCAGCACATAAAGTCTCCATAAATCCTATTACAGCTTTTATAATTCTATATTCTGTCACAGGCACAGGGTTCTCTAACATCTCTGCTTCAACATGATTAAACAAATCAGCTAGTAAATCCTCTCGGTCACGAAACACATTCAGTCCTGTTATCACAAAACTAATATGTTCTAGTATTTTAGTATTTTCTTCATCACTCATAATTCTTCTCCTTTTAAAGTGTGTGTGGAAACTTATTAGGTTGCCATTTAATTTGTGCATATCTGCCATTAGGATAAGTTCTGCTACCTAAAACATCATCTTCAATATAAGTTTTAATTTCAGAATTCCATTTGCATAATGAAAAATAATGATAGCTTGACAATCTATCTCGTAAAGAAACAGTTAAATATTCTTCCCATCTTTTACGAGATAATTTCCCATCTTCAAAAAACTCGTTATTAATTTCTCCATTAAAAACAAATCTTTCATCTACATACTCTAAAAGGTCATCTAAAGTATCACCATATTGATATAGGTTTCCTATGTGATGATTATCAACTAATAAGTATTTACCATCATATTCATATTTGTATTCACTCATTATCATTCTCCATAGTTAAGTATAGTTTAGTTACTCGCCATTGAATAGTGCCACCATCATTCCAATCATGGTCATAATCTTCCCACTCTATATCAGTGTTTGGATAATGTTTTTCTATAACAGGTTTTAAGTCTGTCATAAAGGCTTTAAATTTTTCTTCCATCATTCACTCTCCTCAAACTTATTAGTCCACCAAGAAGAAACGATATAATGTTCTCCTTTACATGAATTACAATAACAATCCATTTCATTTTGTTTTCGTTGTTTATCTTTAAATATATTTATATCTTTAGATAAACAGTTATCGCACAACCAATCAGTATTCATGCACTCTCCTCAAATTTATCTTCATAGAAATAGACAGTAGCTACCACACCTTTAGTCGCACAGTCTCGCACACTAAAGTCTACATCATAAAACTCGTTATCAAGTCTTTTTAGTAATTCGTATTCAGTTAGTTTTTCCATCTTTAGTTACTCCTTAAAACTGTTCCATCAGTAATTGCTCTACTAAATCATCATCTTTTTTAGATAATGCTTCTCTAACATCTTCGTTTTCTAAGGCAATGCCTACATCTATTAAATGCTCACCGCATAATGCCATAAATTGATATCTTGTCATCTTTAGTTACTCCTTAAAATAATTAACTCTTACAACTTAAGTCATACTGTCAAGTATGTCAAGAAATATTTTTAGTTTTTTTAAGGCGAAAAAAAAGGCTACCGAAGTAGCCCTTTATGATTTTGCTTAGTCATACATACCTTCTTCCATTTTTACTAAACGAATGTCAGCAGGTTTATGCAAATAATATTTGCTTTCTTTCCAAGTTTTCAGTGTATCTACAACAGAATCTCTTGCAGAAAAAAACGATGAATGACTGCTACTAGTATCCCAGCCGACTTCTTCGCCATAGTAAACTTGCACTAACCAAGTTACACCAAATACAAAACCTGTTTTATCTTCTCGCCATTCTTTTGACTTATATCTCATGCTAACTTCTCAAAATTTTTAGAGCTTGAAATTTGATTCCATTCTGCTCTAGTTATTTTACTAAATTGCTTTCGCCCTGTTGGCTTGACATAGACCCACTTATGACCTATTGACCTAACCTCAAGTATCATTCTTCCAGCTTTCCAGCTACCCATGAAATAATTATCAAAGATAAACTTTGGATTTATTTTTATTTTCATAAAATCTCCTTGTTATATAGTTATGTAAAATATCAACTAGCTCTATCGGCTAGAACCTATAGTATAACACACTCTTAGAAGAATTGCAACCCCTTTGTTTTGGGCAGAAATAAAAAAAGGCTACCGAAGTAGCCCTTAAAAGTTTAAAATCTAGAATTAAGTAATTTCTTTACCTCACTTAATCAGCTTGACTTACAATGCGTTAGCTTGACTACAATGCTGACTTAAGTTTCTCAAGCACTTCTTCTTACCCGTCAAAGAGCAAGAAAAATTATTACTCATAAACTTTATAACTATATAGTCTATATAGTTTTATAGACTTGTCAAGTTTTAGGTAGAAATAAAAAAAGGCTACCGAAGTAGCCCTTTAATTCAAGTTGATAATAATTAAGCAGTCAAAGTGTTGTTCTTATTTAAATGAGTAACAACTATTTTCCATGCTTCTTTAGTATCGTCATCATGTCCATCATATTCATAGACTATTGCTTTAACAATGTCAAAAGCACTTGTTAAATCTTTAGGCTTTGGATATTGATTAACCATTATGTTTTTTATCGTCATTTTATATCTCCGTAAAGTTAATAACTATATAGTCTATGTAGTTTTATAAGCTTGTCAAGTATCTATATAACTTTTTATCTTATTATCTTTATATTCTTTACTATGTTTTACTGTTTAGCTTTATATAACTAGTAGTTATAGTATAATACTAAGACTATAAATATTAGTTATGCAACGGCTCAGATTCACACACAAACAAAGGGAATAATTAAGTGATGTCCTAGTATTAAAAAAGCAAATAAAGCATTTCGTCATATTTCTTGACAGAATAGTTTTTATTTGTTAGGGATTTTTAGAAAATAATTCTTGCAAAGTTTAAAAAGTCTGTTTAGACTTTATAGTAATTTAACTATTTAAGGATTAAATAAAAATGACTAACCAAAAATATAAAACTTATTATCATACTAGAGGTAATTATATTATTGAGACCACTACTAAAAGAAATAAAGTTATTAATATTGATAGAGTAGTTATTGATAATTCTGTTGTGTTATTTGAAGAGGAAGGTTATTTCAACTTTATTAAAGATAGAGGGGTTTCTTTTTTCTAAAAGATATGTTTATAATAATTTATTAACTATTTAAGGATTAAATAAATATGATTAATTCCAATACTAAACTAAACTACTGGGTTAAAAACTTTGGTTATAACTCAACTCTTATGCCTAGGGATTTTCAAGACCTAGGATTTATTCAATTTGTCAATAACTTGTTTATGAGTAACGACAAAAAAACCCTTAGCACTCAAGGCTATAACATCAATAACAGGGTTACTAATGCTGTTGAGTTTTATTATGCTAATCAAAAAGGCTTAGTAAGTGCTTATATTTATTCAGATAAATAAGCTTTAAATAATCCCCTTTGAGACCCTCATTAATTTGAGGGTTTCTTTTTAGTAAAAGATATGTTTCAATACTCATATATTAACTATTATTGGAGTAAATAAAAATGGATAATTTAGAAGTATTTAAATTAGCTTCTGCTAAAATGACTAAAAGATTTCATAAAGAAAGAGAGCTTGAGTTTAAAGAAGCTAAAGAAAAGATTACCTTTCAATTAAGAGGGGATAATAAGTATTATTATGCTTTTCAATGTGCAAAGTTTGAAAAAAATATTATTAAATATGGTTTTGATTCTTATGCTACAAAAAAATCCGTAGCTAGTGAGGGTTTATATTTTAATGAGTATAGTATTACTTTAGGTCATTACTATGGACATGACTTAAAAAGATTCAACAGTAAAGAGGAAATGTTAGGTTTTGTTATTGGCTATAATGAAGCTATTTATAATAAAATATCTTAAGCTTTAAATAGTCGCCTTTTAGACCCCTCTTAACTGAGGGGTTTATTTTTTATATAAGGTGTGTTTAAATACTTGCATATTAACTATTACTTAAAAGGAGTAAATAAAAATGAAAACTATAACCAAATCTTTAAGACCTTACGGCCACGCACATAGTTCTTTAATTGGTCGCTATCTTGTAGAGCAAGGAATTGCAGACACTAGAGCAATTAAAATGGCTCAAGGTCTTGAACAGTTTATGATTGCTATCGCTTGTATGGACGAACGTAACAAGAAGATATTGTTGGATATTCCGTGCTTCTCTGACTTCTACAAGGAGTTAGAAAGGATAGAAGGAGGTAACAGCATAGAAGAATAATAAATATTGATACCCCTTGAAAGACCCTCTTTAATTAGAGGGTTTTTTTTGTCCGAGTTCTAGCAGTTATCCACAAGCCTGTAAAATTATTTATCCACAGCTAGGATCGGAAGACTTCAAAAGACCTTTAAAGATTTATTCTCAAAGACTTTAAATAAAATTGAGGTCTTCCGAGTTTAGCTAACACTTATCCACAAGTTATCCACAGAAGTAACCTTAACACCCTTGAAAGCTTTGAGATGTTAAACCTTGTCAGAATATCTAGCCCTGTGAAGCCCTACAAGGCTCTATGAGGCTCTGTAATGCTTTAAAGCTACACTTACCCCTTGCTAGTTCTGTTTAGTCTGTGGAGTTCTGTTGAGTTCTTTGAGGTTCTAAAAGATTAATTTACAGGCTCTGTAGTCCCTCTGTAGGCTTGTAAAGTCTTACTTTATGGGACTTTGAAGACCTTTGAAGTCCTTTGAAGTCTTTGAAGTGGTGACTTTGTAGGTCTTTTTAGCTTGTGAAGTCTTTGTAGACCCCACGGGCAGGAGCCTACAGGGGGGGTGCCGGGTATATATGTAGTGGTTCTACATTTCTAGGTAATTCTCAGTGTTAAGACAGGAGCTTTGTGCGGCTTCAGTGGAACTATAAAGACTTAATAACCCCTACAGCTAGGTTTGACAGGCTTCATAGACCTCTATAGTCTACTAAGTGTTGTTCTTGGTTCCTTACTATTTAACCGGGGCGACCTACAATGTTATTGTACACCCTATTTCGTGTTTTGTCAAGTACCTAAGTATTTTATCACAAAGCTTGACAAAAGGAAAAGAAGCTTTATAATAAGATGTATGAGTAATTTACCTGCTAATAAAAAATTAACAGACAAACAACAGTTATTTTTAGATAATATCCTTACTACTCAAGGAGATTTAAAACTATCAGCTGAACTTGCCGGATACTCAGGTAATCACTACCAAGTTATAAAGAGTTTAAAAGAAGAAATAGTCGAATTAGCCTCGAATGTTCTAGCAAGAGAAGCCCCTAAAGCAGCCTTTAAGCTCGTTGAAGTTATGACGGCTGCTGATGCGATACCACAGGCCAATGTTAAACTACAAGCTGCTCAAACAGTGCTAGATAGAGTTGGTTTAGGTAAAACAGAACGAGTAGATGTCAATCATAATGTGCAAGGTGGTATTTTTATCCTACCTGAGAAACATACTATAGACGTAGAATATGCCGAACAAGAAAACTAAATCCACAGTCAACAAAGCTGGTAACTATACCAAGCCTACTATGCGTAAGAATTTGTTTAATAAAATTAAAGCCGGAGGTAAGGGTGGTAGACCCGGACAATGGTCAGCTCGAAAAGCTCAGATGTTAGCTAAAGAGTACAAAGCCAAAGGCGGAGGATATAAGTAATGTATTTTGGACTTAAAGAAATGTTAAACTGGTTAAAAGACTTAGTAGGTTTTCATAAACCTGTCAAAAAACCTGTAAGCAAGAAAAGAAAATATGTCAGAACTAAAAAAGTCACAAAGAAGTCTCAGAAGTTGGACTAAACAGAAGTGGCGAACTAAATCAGGTAAGAAGTCTAGTGAGACTGGTGAAAGATATTTACCCTCTGCGGCTATTGAGTCTTTAACTCCAGCAGAATATGCTGCTTCTTCCCGTAAGAAAAGAGCAGATACTAAAAAAGGTAAACAACATTCTAAGCAACCTAAGAAGATTGCGAAGAAAACTAGAAAATATCGAAGAACATCATAATGGCTATTACATATCGAGGTGAAAAGTTTGCAGGTTACAATGTGCCTAAGCGAACTCCTAAGCATCCTAAGAAATCTCATGCAGTTTTAGCTAAAGAAGGTGACAAGATTAGACTAATACGTTTTGGTGAGCAAGGTGCCAAGACAGCTGGTAAACCTAAGCAAGGTGAATCTAGTAAGATGAAGAAAAAAAGAGCCTCATTTAAAGCTCGACATGCTAAGAATATTAGAAAAGGTAAGATGTCGGCAGCTTATTGGGCTGACAAAGTTAAATGGTAAAGTATGCCACAATTAGGAAGTAACGAAAAACCTGTACTAATGACCAACAAGAAAAATGGTGGTCGAGTAGGTAAAGGTTCTAGACCTAGACCAATTCCAGACAAAGCACAGTTTGCTAAGAATTGGGATGCTATTTTTAATAAAGGCACGAAGTCGTAAGACTGAGTCAGTGTAAGAGGCTTTCCAGATGTTTTCATCCATCTTAACGTCTGGAGAGTCCAGCTTTTAATTATGACACAGATACCAAAAGATTACCTACCAAAGAAAAGTCACACTGTTCCTTTTGGTTATGAACTTAGTGACATCGAGGGTTATCTCAAACCCATCCCCAAAGAACTCGAAGCTTTACAGAAATACCTAAAAGGTGTTACTGAACAAAAGTATTCTCTGCGAGAAGCAGCTAAACTTATTACCCAAGAATCAGGCCGTAGTGTTTCCCACGTTACCCTCAAGAACTATTTAGACTCTGACCCTTCCCTAGCCGAACAACATAAAAAGAAGATAGCTGCTAAGAAACGTAGACTAGCTCGACAAAAGAAAGCCCTCTATAAAAAAGAACGAGCAGTTAAAGCTCAAGAGCAAGTTATGAAGAAAGCTACTGAGCAAACTACTTCGCATGTTGTGACTGAGACAGAACTAGCAGAAGTGCCAGTTGATGTCCAAGCACAACTCAAAGATGCTAAGGTGGTCTTCTCAGCCAATGAAGGACCCCAGACTGACTTCTTAGCTGCGGATGAGAAAGATGTGTTATACGGTGGAGCAGCTGGTGGTGGTAAATCTTATGCCATGATTGTTGACCCCTTAAGGTATGCTCATAAAAAAGCCCACAGAGCTTTAATACTTAGAAGGTCTATGCCGGAACTAAGAGAGATGATAGACAAGTCTCGTGAGTTATATCCCCAAGCTTTTCCGGGTGCTAAGTTTAGAGAAGTAGAAAAGTTGTGGAATTTTCCAAGTGGTGCTAAAATAGAATTTGGTTTCTTAGAACGAGATGCTGATGTGTACCGATACCAAGGTCAAGCTTATTCTTGGATTGGCTTTGATGAAATCACACATCTACCTACAGAGTTTAGTTGGAATTACCTTGCATCTCGTTTGAGAACCACCGACCCAGAAATTAAAACTTATCTAAGATGTACAGCTAACCCCGGTGGTGCTGGTGCTAATTGGGTAAAGAAAAGATATATTGAACCCAATGAGTCTAATAAATCTTTTATTGGTGATGATGGTTTAACCCGTAAGTTTATTCCAGCTAAGTTACAAGATAACCCTTATCTAGCTAAAGATGGTGTTTATGAACAGATGCTAAAGTCTTTACCACCTATTCAAAGAAGACAACTACTCGAAGGTAACTGGGAAGTTGCCGAAGGTGCAGCCTTTGTTGAATTTGATAATACTAAGCACATTGTTACTCCTTTTCAACTACCAGTACACTGGGAAAGAACTAAAGCTGTTGACTATGGTTATGCTGCTGAATCCTGCTGCCTGTGGGGAGCTATCGACATCAATGATGGTACCTTAATAATATACCGTGAATTATACCGCAAAGGCTTGACAGGAGAAGAATTAGGTACTATAATAGGAAATATGGAACTTGAAGACCCTTTTTCGGTCTCAGGTGTGTTAGATACAGCAGCATGGGCTAGAACTGGTACTACTGGACCTACTGTTGGCGAAGCCTTAATTAAAGCTGGTCATAAGTTAAGACGAGCAGATAAGAATAGGGTTCAAGGAAAAATTCAAATACATGAGTTCCTAAAGGTTAGAGAAAACGGTAGACCAAAACTGCAGATATTTAATACTTGCCCTAATTTAATAAGAGAGTTACAAAGTATACCATTATCAAAAACCAATCCAGAGGATGTTGATACCCATGCCTCTGACCACGCATACGATGCTTTGCGTTATATGATAATGAGTCGTCCCAGAGTGGATAGCCCGTTAGAAAGAATAAGAGGTTTAAAAAAGGAAATGCATCAACCTTCTGATTCGACTTTTGGATACTAAATAAATGGCAGATAACGAAAATACATTTTTAACAGCTAATAATCTATATAATGATGTTGAGGGCGAAGCTGGTAAAACCTTAGATTTAGAACAAAATCAAAAACAAAACTTAGTCGGTATCATTCAAAGTCGTTTCTATCAAGCAGAAGATGCTCGTAACACCGATGAAAAAAGATGGCTTAAGGCTTACGAAAACTATCGAGGTCTTTATCACAAATCAGTCAAATTTAGAGATTCAGAAAAATCTCGAATCTTTGTTAAAATTACTAAAACTAAAGTCCTAGCTGCCTATGGACAATTAGTTGATGTTATTTTTGGCACAGGTAAATTTCCTATTGGTATTCAAGAAACTAAAGTACCAGAAGGTGAACTAGGTGCGGCTCATCTAGATATTAATAATCCTTCCGTTGGTCTTGAAACTTCTATCCCTGATGATATTGGGAATAGAATAGATAACCCTTATGATGTTGGTTATGAAGGCGATGGGAAAGTTTTAAAAGCTGGAGCTACTTTTGGTAAAGGTATGTTCAGCGAGTCTTTAGAAGACCAAGTAGAAGATAACTTAGTTGAAGGTTATAATCCAAACCCACAAGTTTTAGAAATCTCACCAGCTCAGAAAGCTGCGAGAAGAATGGAAAAACTTATTCATGACCAAATAGATGAATCTAAAGGTTCATCAGAAATAAGAAGTTCTTTATTAGAATCTGCTTTATTAGGTACCGGTATCGTTAAAGGTCCTTTTAACTTTAATAAGAAACTCAACAAATGGGACATGTCAGATGAAGGTGAAAGAACTTATAATCCTTTAGAAGTTAGAGTACCAAGAATAGAATTTGTTAGTTGTTGGGATTTTTATCCAGACCCTTCAGCTACTAGTATAGAAGAATGTGAATATATTGTTCATAGACATAAAATGAACAAATCACAATTAAGACAACTTCGTAACATGCCTTACTTTGATAAGGATGCTATTAGAGCCTGTTTAGTCGAAGGGCCTAACTACGAAGAAAAAGATTTTGAAAGTCAATTAAAAGATGATGCTAGACAAGATGACTACCAAACTAACTTTGAAGTCATGGAATACTGGGGTATTATGGATGCCGAGTATGCCAGAGAAGTTGGTATTGAGTTAGATGATAGTATAGATGATTTAGATGAGGTGCAAATTAATGCATGGATTTGTGGTAATCAACTCTTAAGAGCTGTAATAAACCCATTTACTCCATATAGAATACCTTATCATGCTTTCCCTTACGAAAGAAATCCATATAATTTCTTTGGTATTGGAGTAGCAGAAAACATGGATGATTCTCAACAGATTATGAATGGTCATGCTCGAATGGCTGTTGATAATCTAGCGATGGCTGGTTCTCTCGTCTTTGATGTCGATGAGTCAGCTTTAGTTGGTGGGCAGTCTATGGAAATATATCCGGGTAAAATATTCAGGCGACAAGCTGGAATGCCGGGTCAAGCCATTCATGGTTTAAAGTTTCCAAATACTGCTCCAGAGAATATGATGATGTTCGATAAGTTTAGACAACTTGCTGACGAACAGACCGGCATACCATCATATTCACATGGTCAAACTGGTGTACAAAGTATGACAAGGACTGCCTCTGGTATGTCAATGTTACTAGGTGCTTCCAGTTTAAATATTAAAACAGTCGTTAAAAACTTAGATGATTTTTTATTAAGACCACTTGGAGAAGCTTTCTTTCAATGGAACATGCAGTTCTTTGAAGGCTCTCTAGATGTGAAAGGTGATTTAGAAGTTAAAGCAACAGGTACTAATAGCTTGATGCAGAAAGAAGTTAGAAGTCAAAGACTTACTATGTTCTTACAAACTGCACAAAGTCCAGCTATTGCTCCTTTTGTTAAAATTTCTAAATTGGTTAGTGAACTTGCCTATAGCTTGGATTTAGACCCAGATGAAATTCTGAACGACCCTGAAGAAGCAGCTATGATGGCACAAATAATAGGAATGCAAAATGTTGGACAAAATGTTGGCTCGGAAGCTGAACTTACTAGTGAAGGACAAGGCCCTATGGGAGGCCTTAATGGAACACCTGCAAAACCTCAAGACCTTGGACCTACAGGGACTGGTGGTGGCAACATCGGAATCGGAAATGTGCCGGTTGCAGGGGAAAGTGAATTCTCTGGTACGGCTAGAGCAATTGCCCCTTCAAGTTGAAGAGGCTTTAAATAGAAAAGAAGAGGAAAATTAAATGTTAGATTTATTAGATACAATACTAAAAATAGTAGGAGTAGTACCTTGGATAGTTTCAATCTGTTCAATGATAGCTGCTTTAACACCTACACCACATGACGATAAACTGGTAAGCAAAGCTTATAAAATTATAGATTGGTTTGCCCTTAATATAGGAAAAGCAAAGGATAAATAATGGCTAAATTTCCAGACTTAAACAAAGACGGTAAAATTACTCAAGCCGATATATTGAAAGGTCGTGGTGTTTTCCAAGAAGGTGGTGATGTAGATAGTCAAATGGCTATTTTAATGAAACCACAACAAGAACAAGAAATGGTCTCGGACAGTGAAATGGAAGAAGACTATTTAGATTTTATATTAGACGAAGCTTTATCTGACGAAGAAGAAGATATGCTTCAAGAAAAACTAGAACAAGATGAGCAATTAGCTTTGTTATTTGACAAGGTTGTAGATGTTGCTCAAGAATTTGCTGGAGCTGGTCCTGTTGAAGGTCCGGGTTCAGGAGTCTCTGACAGTATACCCGCAAGGTTATCTGACGGAGAATTTGTCTTCACTGCCAAAGCTGTGGAAGAAATCGGAGCTGACAATTTAATGTCAATGATGAAAGAAGCCGAAGCTAAGGCAGATGAAAGACAACAGTTAGTTTATGGAGGAGAAGTACTGGAAGAAGGTGAAACTTTTGTAGTTGAACCAACTCAACCAGACCCTGTTAAACAAGAGATTCGTGTGCAACGAGAAACTTTAGGACCTCAAGCTTCACAGCAAGAGGAAGAAGAGTTAGTCGAAGAAATACGAACTCGTAAAATGATGACAGGTAAACCTTCACCCGTAAGCTAAACAGGAGATAAGGCTACCTTATTATAAGCACCTTATCATTATATTAACCGAAAGGCTACCTTTTTAAGTAAAGCACTGCACAGTCGACACACGCAGCTACCTTTAAACGAAGCCCTGAGTAGGAGAAAGAATATGACTACTGAAGTAAAAGAGGATAATGCCAATCCTTATAACGAAAAAAAATCATGGCATAGTAACGAAGAAGATAAAGCATTTGAGGGTGCTGATGGGATGTTTTTTAATGACCCGTCTAAAGTAAAACCAAATGATGACGTAGAGCAACCTGTAGACCAAGAAGCTGCTGAGGAAAGTCCTAAAGACCAACCTTATAAGCGACCAAACTACAAAAAGCGATACGATGATTTAAAGAAACATTATGATACTAAACTTAATGAATTTAAGTCTAGAGAACAAGAGCTGTTAGAAGAAGCTACGAAAAATAGACAAAGCTATAAAGCTCCTAAATCTCAAGAAGAACTTGAAAACTTTAAAAAAGAATATCCAGATGTTTATGAAGTTGTTGAAACAGTTTCACATCTTCAGGCTTCAGAGAAATCTAAAGTCTTAGAAGAAAGATTAGAAGCTCTCCAACAACGAGAAAAAGAACTTGTTCGTAAAGATGCTGAAAAGCGATTGAATGACAGACATCCTGATTTTGAAGATATCAGAAACAGTGATGACTTTCACGACTGGGCCAAGTCTCAGCCAAAGTCTATCCAAAGTTGGGTATACGAAAATGCTGAAGATGCTGACCTAGCTTCAAGAGCTATTGATTTATTTAAAAGAGATATTGGTATAGATTCTAAACCAAAGAAGTCAAATTCTAAAAAATCCAATACTTCTGCTGCTGATATGGTTTCAACCAAAACAACAAGTGTTGAACCTAAGCAAGAGAAAGTTTGGACTACAAAGGAGATTTCTTCTATGAGCATGGATGAATTTGATAAGTATGAAAAAGATATTAGTCAAGCCATGTTTGAAGGAAGAATTCAAAGATAAATTACTTTTATTTTAAGGAGAAAATAAAATGGCTTTTAACGTAAGCGACCAAAATTTTGCACAAAGTTCTGGCTCAAATATGTCTAACAATGCCTTTCTGCCTGAAATTTATTCCAAGAAGGTTTTAAACTTTTTTAGGAAAGCCTCTGTTGTCGAAGCAATAACAAACACAGACTACGCAGGTGAGATTTCAGGATTTGGAGATACTGTTAAGATAATTAACGAACCAGAAATTACAGTGTATCAATACGAAAGAGGTGCTGATGTAACTAAAACAGCACTAACCGATGCAGAAACAACATTAATTGTTGATACTGCTAATGCTTTCAAATTCATCGTAGATGATATTGAGAGTCAAATGTCACACGTAAACTTTAAAGAAGTAGCTACTTCATCTGCTGCTTATGCCCTAAGAGATGCATTCGATGCAGGTGTTATGGCTAAATTGTTTGCAGGTTGTTCTTCTAGTGGACCTGACCATATTATTGGTTCAGATAGTGCTACTGCAGATGCAACAATGGCACACGCAACTAATTCTGTTGACCTATTAGGTTCTGACGGAACTGGTGTAGATGCTATTGACTTAATGGCTAGAATGGCAAGATTACTAGACGACCAGAATGTACCTGAAGAAGGTAGATGGTTTGTTGCTCCTCCTTCATTTTATGAAGAGTTAGCACAGTCTGGTTCAAAATTGCTTTCAGTAGACTTTAATGCTGGACAAGGTTCAATCAGAAATGGACTAGTATCAAGTGGTAAGCTAAGAGGCTTCAACATGTATAAATCAAACAATGTTGCTGCAACTTCAAATGCTACTGGTAAAGTTCTTGCTGGACACATGTCTTCAGCTTCAACAGCTCAAACAATCACTTCAACTGAGGTCATGAGAGACCCAAGTTCATTTGGTGATATTGTTAGAGGGTTGCATGTCTATGGAGCAAAAGTTCTAAGACCAAAAGCACTAGTATCAGCTTTCTACGTTGTAGACTAATGATATTCGGGAGGCTCTTCGGAGCCTTCCATTTTATATAAGGAGAAATTATGAAACATAAAAAAAGAATGGCTTACATGTACGGTGGTATGTCAGACAAAAAAAGAATGAAATATAATAAAGGCGGTTATGCTTCTATTTATGATATGGAATCAGCTTGTAAAAGTAAAGCTGGTTATAATACCATGAAGATAGAAGGTGAAAAGTAATGCGAGTTAAAGCGCCTAAAGGTTATCACTGGATGAAAGCTGGTAAATCTTATAAGCTTATGAAACATTCAGGCAAGTTTGTTCCTCATAAAGGAGCAAGTATGTCAGCAAACTTTGAAATACAAAAAAAACATAAAAAATAATGGCAACAACATATTTAGATATTACTAATGAAGTCTTAAGAGAGCTTAATGAAGTTCCTTTAACTTCATCAAACTTTGGCAATGCAAAAGGCTTACAAGCTTTTGTCAAAGATACAGTCAATAAAGCAATCTTTGATATTGCTAACGAAGAACCTCAGCTACCGTTTTTTGCTGCTGGGTTGAGTGGAGCTTCTGACCCTTTTTATGGTAATGTTACAGTAGCAACTACAGCTGGAACTAGATGGTATGTTTTAAAATCTGGTAGTTCTAGTATTACTACAGACTATGCTTCAATAGATTGGGATGATTTTTATCTGACAACTATTGGAGTAAGCGGTGAATCAGCTCCGTATGTCTCACAAGGTTTAAAGTTTTTAAATCTAGCAGATTGGAAACGATATTATCGAGATAGTGAAAATGCTGATGATGCAGACACACAAGGCTATGGAGAGCCTCAATATGTTATTAAATCTCCAGACAATAGAAAATTTGGACTAAGCCCTATACCTGATAAAGCTTATAACGTACATTTTTATGCTTTTGTTAAACCAACAGCCTTATCAGCACATGGCGACACAGTAGTCCTCCCAGAACAATATACAAATGTTATTACCTCTAGGGTTAGATATTATGTATGGCAGTTTAAAGAGTCACCTCAACAAGCTGCTTTTGCTTTAGATGATTATAAGAAAGCAATGAAACGCATGAAGTCTAATTTAATTAACCCAACACCTAAGGCAATGACAGACGACAGAACATATTTTTAATTAATGGCACGTTCCCAACCTTATACAGTAGCATGTGACGGTGGTTTATTAACCTCATCTAATGCTATTGATTTATTAAAAACTCCCGGAGTAGCGACTAAGTTACAAAACTTTGAAGTCTCTATTGAAGGTGGTTATCGTAGAGTAAATGGTTATGCTAAATATAAAGTAGGTGATGTAACTGCAGCTCAACCAGCTGGAAGCACTGCTACTATTTTAGGAGTCTTTCCTTATGCTGATGGAGTTATAGCTTGTGTTAGTGATGATATATATTTTACTAATGATGGAGCTACTTGGTTACAGATAAACCGAAGTTCTGTATCAGGCACTGGAGATAACTATACAGCCTTTACAGGTCGTAGTGTTTTAAATAGAACTAATCAAGGCCAGTGTACTTTTGCTATAGCTGAAGGTGCTACTTTTGATTATGGTGAAGTTTTTATAGCTGATGGAGCTAATAAAATTTATAGCTTTCGTATGGAAGGCACAGGTAATTTAAATACTAGAACATTTTTTGCTGCTGAAATAACTGTTGATAGTACAAATGGAGTCAAGTTTATAACTATTCACGACAATCATTTAATAGCAGCCGGAGTAGCAGGTAACTTAAATACTGTTTATCATAGTCAAGTTAATGATTATGATAACTTTGCAGCTGGTGGTAGTTTTACTTTATCAGACCAAGTAGTAGGTATTAAAGGTTTCCGTGAAGATTTAATTTTATTTTGTGAAAATAGTATTCATAAACTTATTAATCTTCATAGCTCTGATACCGTTAGGATAGACCCAATTACAGATAATGTGGGTTGTTTAAGTGGCTACAGTATTCAAGAGATTGGTGGTGACTTATTATTTTTAGCAGCTGATGGTTTTAGAACAGTTGCCGGAACAGCAAGAATTGGTGATGTTGAGTTAGGCACAGTCTCAAAACAAATCCAACCTATTGTTAGTGAACTAGCTAGAAACATAGATGACTATACTATTAATAGTTTAGTTATTAGAGAAAAGTCACAATATAGGCTTTACTACACTAATGTAAATTTAGCTAACTCAGCTCAAAAGGGCATAGTAGGAACCTTAAGACCAAATGGTTTTCAATGGTCAGAACTATTAGGTTTAGAAGTAACAAGTGTCAACTCAAACTTTGATAACAATGGTGTTGAAGTTTATTACCATGGCGATACTAATGGTTATATTTATACTCACGATGTTGGGTATAGTTTTGATGGTTCTAGTATAAATGCTATTTATGAAACACCAGATTATGATTATGGTGACTTTGGTACTCTAAAAACTTTGCATTATATTAAGATATCTATAACACCAGAAAGTAGCATACAACCAACACTTAGAGTTAGATATGATTATAGTAGCTCTGATATACCACAACCAGAAGACATACTGTTAGATTCAGTACCTGCTCCAGCTCTTTTTGGTCAGTCAGTTTTTGGTCAAGCAATATTTGGAGCAGCAGAGCAACCACTAGTTAGAGAATCACTAGTAGGTAGCGGACACAGTAACAATTTTAGATTCTCAAGTAATGATTCAAATTCACCCTACATTATAAATGGTTTTTATGTAGATTACATACCTTCAGGCAGGAGATAAGACATGGCAGGATATACCCGACAAAGTACATTTACTGATGGCGATACCATCACCGCAGCATTATTTAACAATGAGTATGACCATTTATTAGCAGTCTTTAGTAATGCTACTGGTCACAAACACGATGGTACAGCTAGTGAAGGTCCAGTTATAGGCCTAATAGGTGATGCTGGAGAAACAACACCAAACAATAAAGTCTTAATAGATAGTGCTAATAATCACATTGAGTTCTATATAGAAGTTAGTAGTAATCCTGTCCAACAGCTCTACATAGCCGATGGAGCTATTCTACCAGTTACAGACAATGATATTGACTTAGGTTCAAGCTCTTTAGAGTTTAAAGATTTATATATAGACGGCACAGCTAACATAGATAGCTTAGTAGCTGACACTGCAGATATTAATGGTGGCTCAATAGACGGTGTAGTCATTGGAGCTAACTCAGCAGCAGCTGGTACCTTTACGACAGTAACTACGACAAGCAACGTTGTTGTTGGTGGTAATCTAACTGTGTCTGGCACAACAACTACAGTCAACAGTAACGAAGTTAATATCGGTGATAACATCATTGTGCTTAATTCAGATGAGACAGGAACACCATCACAGAACGGTGGGATTGAAATAGAACGAGGTACAAGCACTAACAAGACTTTAATATGGAATGAAACAACAGACAAGTGGACAGTAGGTTCAGAAACTTTTGTAGCTGGTACAGTTGAAGCAGCTCTAACAGGAAATGTGACTGGTAATCTTACAGGTAATGTCACAGGTAATGTTACTGGTAATGTAACTGGCGATGTCACAGGAGATTTGACAGGAAATGTTACAGGCAATGTCACCGGTAATGTTACAGGAGACTTGACAGGCGATGTGACTGGTAATGTTGCAGGTAATCTAACAGGCTCTGTTCTAACTGCAGCCCAAACAAATATTACAAGTCTTGGTACCCTATCAAGCTTAGTAGTCTCTGGTGATTTAACTGTAGATACTTCAACACTTAAAGTAGATTCTAGTAATAATAGAGTTGGTATTGGAACTGCTTCGCCTCAAGGTAATTTAAATATTGTTCGGGGTTCATCTGGAGCTACACGTTCAGATTTTGCTCAAGAACTTGTTTTAGAGCATCCGTTTAATGTAGGTTTAAGTATTCTTGGTGCAGATGGTCGTATTGCATTTGGTGATAGTGCTGATAATGATGTAGGTCTTATTCGATATGCACACGGTGTTGATAGTATGGTATTTAATACTGCTGGTGTTGAAAGATTTAGAATAGACTCATCAGGTAACATAGGCATTGGTACAAGTTCTCCTTCAGAATTACTACACGTTGCAGGAGATGCTTTAGTCACAGGCAACTTGACAGTCAACGGTAATCTAACCTTTGGTAACGCAGCAACCGACACAGTTTCTTTCGGAGCTGATATAGATTCAAACATTATACCAGACGATGACAATACTTATGACCTCGGCAGTTCTTCACAGGAATGGAAAGACTTATACATAGATGGTGTGGTATATGCCGACCAAATAGACCTAGGCGACAACGAAAAGATTAGACTAGGTGCTAGTCAAGATTTAGAAATCTTTCACAATGGCTCTAATAGTGTTATTAAAGATGGCGGTACTGGAAATTTATACTTACAAGGTACTAATTTATTATTAACTGATTCTGCTGGTTACACTTTTATTGAATGTATAGATAGTGGTAATGCTGGTACAGTTAAACTTTACCACAATAACGCAGCCAAACTAGCCACAACCTCAACAGGTATAGATGTTACAGGTTCTGTCGTTAGTGATGGCTTGACAGTTGCAGGAACTTCATACATACAAAGCACAACACAACCTCAATTAGAAATAGCTTACAACTCAACAAATATAACTGGTTTTTATCGCAGTGGTGGTGACTTTCAAATTAAAAACGACAATGGTGCAGGCACACCTGAAACTTCTATTGTTTTAGCAGAGGATGGTGCAGTCACACTTTATTACGATGCTTCTGCAAAACTAGCCACAACCTCAACAGGTATAGATGTTACTGGAACAGTCGTCAGTGATGGGTTAGACCTAGGCGACAACGAAAAGATTAGATTTGGTGCTAGTCAAGATTTAGAAATCTACCACGATGGTAGCCATAGTTACGTTAAAGATAATGGTACAGGCGACTTAAGAATTAGGGGTGACTATGTAAAATTACAAGGTGCTAATGGCGAAAATATGCTAGTCGGCAACCAGAATGGTGCTGTAGAGCTTTATCACGACAACAGCAAAAAGTTTGAAACAACCTCTACAGGTATAGATGTTACTGG
>VMHT01034389.1_pt1 | contig 48548 bp, 69 predicted proteins | sample 4693611 | NCBI WGS metagenome assembly VMHT01 (sample SAMN12280063, study PRJNA550983) | marine metagenome | isolation source: seawater sampled from same location over 5 years 0.02-0.2 micron viral filtrate | place: USA: collected off the coast of southern California halfway between the port... ... | reverse complement strand
CTGTTGTATTCTATTCAACTCATTCTGTTGTCTAATCTCTTGGAGTGCGAGTGCAAAGTTAGGTGCTTCTGCCATCTTACTTCTTCTTATCTACATATGCGTTTGCACCAAAGTAGGCGGCAACTAACGCTGAGATTGCAACAAAGTATGTCGGTGCGATATCACCAATAATCTTTGCAGTTCCCTCATATCCTAACACAGACGTAATCAAAATTCCTGCTGGATATAATAACATACCCATCAATGCAAACCATGTCATCTTTCGCATCGCATCTCTACGAGCATCTGCATCTTCAAGTTCTTTTCTTTTAAATTCCAAATCCAACTCCATTTCTTCTTTTGAAATGTGACCATCACCATTAGTATCTTTTTTTGCGACCTCTGGGTCAACTGTTACTTCAACGGCCATTTTAGTACCTCTCTACTTTTGTTTAGATTTCTCTCTTTCCATTCTCTCGTTCTCTTCTTTAATCCACTGCATCAACAGACCCATATAGATTTCTCTTTCCCACGGCATCATATTTTCTAATTCTGTTAAAGAATATTTATGATGTTGCATCAATGCAAAATTAGTTTTATAGTAATTATAAACTGTATCATGAGAAAGACCTATACTAAAAAACTTTGCAGGCCCTCCAATAACACCTCACCTTTTATATTTGTCTTTGGATTTACTACCGAAACCACATGACGTAGTTTTGGTGCAGTTACAAAGAAATTGATAATACTATCAAACTGGTCTGTATTTAATTGGTCAACAAATTCATTTATATCTTTTTCAGATATATCTGTCCTGTGATACTCTTCATCACCATATACTATCTTCACTATACATTTGTTTAGTAATTTAAAAATACCCTCTGCACTTTCTATATTTCCAATAGATGATGCATCTGAGAACATTGGGTCACGCAAGTGTAGTATAACATTATCAGTAATTTTTATTTCATTACTGTGACCTACTGTCATTTGAACCTGTATGTCTTCTAGATTGATTTTAGTTGCAACTTGTGTTTCATTATCATCTGGACATATAAGATTTAGTTCTACAGTTTCACCCACAGATTTGCCTCTAATTTTAAGAAACATATATTCTACATCATAGATGGGTAACTGCATAATGTTAAGTTTCTCAAAGGTGCAAGACTGTACTAGTTTCTGCATCGCAAGTATCATCTCTTGGTCATCATTACTCTCTTGAGCCATCATGATGATTTTCTGTTCCTTGACTAGAAAAGGTCTGTACTCTATTGTTTCTTGTGTTGATGGAAGTTTAAGTTGATACGTTGGAGTATCAATTCGTGGTAACGCCATAATTTTTCATCCTCTATAATATTAAAATAGTCTTGAAACTACTGCTGGTATTCTTGAAGTCAATTGTCTTTCAATTGTATTTACTGCAAGTCGATTAAGTCTGCCTTGTAAAGATATTGGAAGATTACCTTCATCTGTTAAGTTCTTCCAGTATCTATATGAAAAAGATACAGTCATTTTTGATTGTGCATTTATGTTTGAGTAGTCATATGCTTGTGCAGATATGTTTTTAGGAAAACATTCTATCAACTCCACACCATATCTTCTTTCATCGTTTTCATCTAACTGGTATATTTGTATTGCTCCAGTATAGTCATCATAGTAACCCATAGACCAAGTTACAGGATTAAATGACAATCTCTGCCATGTTTCTATAAACTTTCTTTCTCTCAAATCTGAGGATAACTGAATGGTTGCATCAATGTCTGCAAAAGAAAACCCTTGTGCAATCTCTCTTGTGGGCCCGTAGATGTTTGTGTCTGGTGCAGTATCAATATTTCTACCAGGCATAGATATATTTTCTACTTTGAGTGAAACCTCTCTTGCAGTTCCATCTCCTGTATTTTGTTGCATTATTGATGCGAAAGGATTTGCAGAAACCCCTGTTGTCGCTCTACCTCCTGCTGGGGGTAAAAGTATCACTTCATAACGTGAGGGTTTTGATATACCATTACTGTCTCTGATTAAACCTATTAGTTCATTCAGAACACCAAATGCAAAACCTTGTACTGCGTTTCCTAATGACATTATAACATTCTCCTACTGTCACTCCAGACTGCACTTGCAGTTGCCTTTTTAAATCTTTGTACTGGTAGTAATGTTGCAATCACAAATTCGTCTGCATCTATTCTACGGAAACGTGATCTAACATACCCAGATAAGTATTTATGTATAGTAGGTTTAACTGATGCGATACCTTTCACATCATTGTAACTTACTCGTAGAAACGTAGTCTTATCAAACTTTGTATTATTACTGAAATCAGTCAATCTGTCAAGTAGTCTAATCCTCAATGGTATGGGTAGATAATGTAGATTGATACCCAAAAAACCATCTGAGTATGACTCTATCGGCAGTACCAGAGGGAACGTATCGTAGTATGGTAACTTTTTTGCAAACTTAGGTGCATAGACAAACATATTTAACACACCACCAAATGGTGACTTTGACTGTTTACCATCACGGATAAGATCTAAGGTTTTGGGTGTACCAAACTCTTTGATTTTATCTTTGTACCACTCAGTAGATTTTGGTCTATCCTTTGCGGCTTGTTGTACTTGTTGTATGAAGTTTTTGACTGCCATGTATTATTTATACTTGGGGAACAAATGATCTTCTGTGAAAATTTTGAACTCCATTCCATGATCTTCGCAAAATTCTTCTGCTGATTTCCATTTAGCCTGATTGATTGCGTAGGTAAATACCTCATTCAACCACCTTTTAGTTCTACGTTTTGGATTCCTTACAGGTTCTTTGCATTGTGCTTTAGGTTTAACCTCAATCACAAACTTTTTATTTGTTCCATCTTTCTGTTTAACTTTCATGTAGAAGTCTGGGAAGTATCTGTGTATTCTACCATCTTTGGGTGAACGATATGGTATGATTATTTCTTCACTACCCCACTCAATCACAGAGGTGTTCTTATCACAATAGACCATAAGTTTTCGTTCCCAGAGTGAGCGATAGATCACTTGAGTTGGGTCACCCCTGTATTTCTTGGGGTTCATTGGTTTATACTTACCTTTGTACGACTTCATGTATAAATACTTATAAAGACAGGAGATATCATGGTAGAGTTTAATCTTGCAAGTCAGTTCATTCCCATTGCACAACAAGGTATAAAGAAGTTCGTTTCCAATGCACTAGGGCCTGTAGGACAAGTACTTGATATAGACAACTCTGGTAGAATAGACCCCAGAGGATTAAGTAAACACTCAACGCAGAACTTAGAGTTTCCATTAGATGTATCAAGTGGTGACCCAGGCTTGGGTAATCATGGTCACTATATCATGTTTTATATTAATACCCAAGAAAGAGCGAAACTCAGAACAAGTGAAGCGACAGACAAAGGTAGTGTTGTAGATGATGTGTCACAAGGTTACAACATACCAAAATATATTAAAGAGTGGGATACTGTAACAGGTAGTTACGTTGCAAAGAACAATGAGTCTGCAAAAGTAAAACAACTCAATGCAGATATGGCTGAAACTGCAAGAAATGACCCTTTCGCAGAAGAGAGATTTAAGAAAGCCGCAGATAACGCTTCGAGTAGATATCAAAGTAAAGGTTCTACAGTTAGGATTAAGAGAGCTGCAACTAAGAGATTAAAAACTGCAATTGCAATGTATATGCCTGCATCTGTACAGGTGACATATGGTGCAAACTACACAGACACAGAAATAGGTTATCTTACAGAAGCGGCCTTGAACGCATTTAACTCTGCAAAGAGTGGTGATGTAAAAGGTGCAATAAATGATATAACAGGTGTAGCGCCTGAGATTGCAAATGGATTAGAAAGATTTATGTTAGGAACTATCGGTGCAATTCCAGGCTTCGCTGGTACAAAAGAAGCATTTGAAGCAAAAGAGGGTGCGATAATATCAGATAGATTAGAACTTGCGTTCAAAGGTATTAACAAAAGAGTGTTTCAGTATACATTTAAAATGATACCAAAGAACGAGAGAGAAGCGGAGATGATAAGAAAGATAGTGTTTGCTTTCAAAGCGAATATGTTACCAGAGTTTGTTGGTGGTAATCGTGCTGGTAGACGATTAGTAGTTCCTAATACTTTTGATATTCAGTATATGTACGCTGGTAAAACAAATGAATTTCTACATCACATATCTACTTGTGTGTTAGAGAATATGAATGTTTCATATGGTGGAGATAGATACAAAACTTTTGATGCAACTGCTGATGGTGCTCCTCCTGTAGAAACATCTATAACACTAAACTTCAAAGAGATGGAACTCATTACCAGAGAAAGAGTGTTTGAGGGTTTCTAAATGTATTTTGATTCTTTTCCCACAATACTATACGATTCCAAAGGACAAGGTAATCCAAAGATTGTAACTAATCTTATGAAACGTGTTGCACTTAGGTCTAAAGCAAAAGACAATGCAATGTTGTATGATACCTATGATATCAAAAATGGTGAAACACCAGAGTCCATTGCAGACAAACTATATGAAGACCCAGAGTTACATTGGGTCATATTAATAACAAATGATATAACAGATCGTTATCACCAGTGGCCCATGTTAGAACAACAGTTTAACACTTATGTAAATGAGAAGTATGATAACCCAGATGGTGTTCATCACTATGAAATCACACAAAGTTCTGGTAGTGATAGAACCAAGATAGAAGTATACAACAATACTGCATTGTATACTGGTGATGCAGATTTCTACTCTAGTGCCTCGACAGTTACAAACAGGGAGTATGAAGAGAGGGAACAGGATAATAAACGTAAGATAAAATTACTTGACCCAAGATTTGTTGATACCTTTGTTGAAGAGTTTAAATCACTAATGAAAGAAAGTGTCCTCTAGTGTCAGAAAGTATAAATTTTGCTGGTGAGTTTGGTGTTGAAGATTTAAGATTAGTAACACCAAGTGGTGAGGTCGCAGACCTATTGTCTGACGTACTCGTAAATGAAATAAACATATTTGAAGATATATTTAAGAATACCATCACAGGTAGTATAATCTTAATTGATATCAGAGATGTAATTACAATGTTACCAATACAGGGTGAGGAAGAACTTTTCATAAAACTAAAGACACCAACACTTAATGACCCCAAAGATATAATAGATTTCACTGAAACACCATTCATTGTCAACAGAGTAAGTTTAAGACAAGAGGTCAGTTCTGGAGGTCAGATATATGAATTGTCTTTCACTTCACCAGAGGCTGTCAAGAATACCAGAAAAAGAATATCAAAGTCATATGTCAACAGTAAAGCGAACATAGGTGACATAGTTGATGATTTGATGACAGGGGATAGTCTTGGTATCAAGACATCAAAACAGGTTTTCATAGAACCAACAATTGGAACAAGAAAGTACATAGTTCCTAATTCCAATCCTTTCACTTTCATATCCAAGTTAACAAAAGAAGCGATATCTGAGAATGGTTCTCCACACTATCTGTTCTTTGAAAACAAACATGGATTTCATTTCAAGACTTTACAGTTTCTATATAAAGAGGCACAAGAACAAGGTGTGAGGGGAGAGTTTCATTCTGGCGATAAAGGATTTGATGAGGAATTAACTCCAGACCCAGAGTCAGGTAAGATAATGCAGAACTTAAAAAGAATATTGCAGTATTCCATCAAGACCACAAAAGATATGTTAGTAAACACAACCGCTGGACTTTTTGGTGGTAATGTGATAGAGTATAATCTGTATAGTAAAAAGTATACTAAAAAGACTTTTAATTATTTTAGTGACGAGGACTTTAGTGCAAATGAAAGAATATCAGATAACAGACAATATACCACTAACGCAGTAGAGTCTATAGAAACACTTGATGATGAACAAACAACTGAATCTAACGTGCATCTCATACCAATATCTAGAGAGGGTGAAACAGATAAAAATTATGAGAGTGGAACACCAAATCAGAGAAATAAAACACTTTTAGATAGAAAATCTAGGTTCGTAGAATACACAGATGGTATAAGTATTAATGTGACCATTCATGGTCAGACAACTTTGACTGTTGGTGATGTAGTAAAACTATCACTACCAGCAGTTGGAAGTACAGACGAAAACGAAGATAAACTTTACTCTGGGGCATACTTGATAACAAAACTTAGACATACATTTGATTTACCAATCAGAACTCATGTCATACATATGCAGTTGACCAAAGATGGACTAGGAGAGAGTTTGGGAGGAGTACAACAGAGTACACCAATCCCACCACCCACTAAACAATCAAAATTCATAAGTCCCACTAGTGGGCCGAGATAGAAAGGAGTATTCTATATTTTTGTTATGACAATATTAACAGGAGCAACAAACACATGACAAACAAATCTAAAATGAAACTAAAGAAATTTAATTTTTTAGGTCAACATAGAACTACTAAACCAACGATTGCACCAACGACACAGATTACTAAATATAGAATAAAAAGAAAAGAGCCACAGGATGAAAACATTCTCACATTTACAAGAGGGAGTCAACGACCCCAACATATTTAAAGCATTCTTCCTTGCAGGCGGGCCAGGCAGTGGTAAGTCCTACGTTGTTAGGAAAACCACTGGTGGTCTTGGAATGAGAGTAGTGAACTCAGATGATGCATTTGAGAAAAAACTAAAAGATGCTGGACACTCACTTGATACCAGAGCGATGGACACTCAAGTCAGAGATAAGATTAGAGATCGTGCAAAAGAAATAACAAAAGCAAAACAGACAAACTACATAGAGGGTAGACTTGGACTCATCATAGATGGTACAGGTAAAGACTTTGAAAAAATCACAAGACAAGCAAGAAACTTAGAGGCTATAGGTTACGACACTCACATGATATTTGTAAACACATCACTTGATGTTGCACTACAGAGAAATGCAGATAGAGCAAGAAAACTTGCAGAACCATTAGTTGTTAAATCTTGGAATGATGTTCAGAAAAACATAGGTAAGTTCAATAACTTCTTCAAAGGTAACTTCATAATCATTGATAATAATAATGCAACAGAGGATATTTTGACTGATGTGTTTAAAAGAGTTAGATCACTTGCAAACAAGAAAATACAAAACAAAAGAGCACAACAGTGGATTAACAACGAACTCCAGATGAGAAACATCACCAAGTTCAAAAGAAGAGTTGTCTAATCTGCATAAGGACTATGCATTTAGTTTAGAGGTAAACTAGTATAAATAGTTTCGTGTTCAGTCAAGAATACATTTTCAAAAAATAAGGATAAGAAGAATGTCAGTTGCAAGTGCAGTTTATGATAGCACCTGTGTGGTGTGCGACTATGTTAACAATGTAATAAGAAGAATGTGGTTAGGGATGCAGAGATCCAGACAATTATCTGCAAACTACAAGATATACGAAGAGATAAGAAGATTTGACGAAGATGCTGGATATCATCTTGCAAATATGAACGACAAGACGAACAAACATTATGAAATAGAGATGTCTAAGACAAAACGAATCAGTTGGGCATGGGACAGAAAATTTGATCTAGACGACTAAGAATATCTACGAATTTCACCAATAAAAACAAACACTTAAAGAAAGGGGTTGACAGACCCCTTTTTTTGTTGTATATTATAATGGAAGTTAACAAAGAGAGAGAAAAAAATATGACAAACGAAACAGTTTTTATTGATGCAATCGAAGGTGCGAAAGTCGCCGTTTTTATCGGTGCTGGTAACCAAGTTGGTGCCGCTACTACTCCTAAGATGCTTGCATATATCCTAGATACTCACAAAATCTTTGGTGAGGTTATGTTTTGTAGCACTATGGATTTTGCAGATGAAGTTGGTTTCGCAACTCATGATGGTGCGAAAAAGATTTGGGATGATGCTGTTGCAATGAGAGGTTAATAATGTTTACAGAAGGAATTGCAGATACAATTAATAATAAAGTTAGTATAGTTGATATTATTAAAGAAGGCCGACATGAATTGTCTATTCGTGCATTAGGGGGTTTGCGTAATGAACTTGATAATTCTCATTCAAACATTGGAGAGTATTTATCTGGAGATACCCATCATAGATATCTTTTAAGAATACCAAATTTTGGTAGAAGAAGTTTAAAACAAACAATAAAATTTTGTAAAGATAAATTTAATGTGGATATTTGCAAAGAATATAATGGATAAAAAAACACTTGACATTATTTGTCATTGTGATATTATAATAGTGTAAGTGATTCGTTTTTAATAAAAAAGAGAGGTTGATTATGTTTGATATATTAAAAGAAAGAGTTCTTAAAGATTTAAATGAGTTGTTGAAACTAGGTGTAAACACTAAGTCTGCAATCGTAAAAGTCGAGGATGGGTTTTTTGATGAAGACCTACTTGATTGGTCAGATGACACAAGTTGTGTATCAACGAGAGATGCAACAGATATAATATTAACAATGACGAGGCTCTAATGGATTTAGAAATAATAAAAGAGATGAAAGAAGAGTTAGAACTTGCACTCATAAATTTAAATGAGGGTGCAAGTGATGAGAAATACTCTGGCTTACTTGGTGTTGCGAGTGTAATTGGTAGATTAACTGCGATGGAAAAAATTCACTTGACACGAATCGAATCATGTGATATATTATAATTGAAGTTAAAAGAGAGGTTATTATGAAAAATACTAAAGATATTAAAAAAGAGTATGATGCTTGGTTGAAAAGATTACGAGTAGAACAGTTGAAGAAGTTTTACAGAACATTTCAAGCGATACTTGCTGGTCAGTGCAATGATGATATAGATGTTGTACGAGGTAAGATATTTAAGTTGTGTGAAGTAATGGGTGAAGATGTTTATGATACTATGGAACAGATTCACGATGAATTATATGGAATTGAATAAAAGAGAGGTATATTATGACTAAATTATCAAAAATAAATGACCAACTTATGGGTCTAACATTGTCTGAACTTACACAAGTACAGAACATGATACATGAAATTAAATCTATGAAAGCAAAAGCTGCTTTGAGTGTTGGTGCAAATGTTTTCGTTGTTCAGAAAACAAAGAAAACGCCTGGTGTAATTGAGAAAATTAATCAGAAAAAAGCACTTGTTAGAATGAGAGGTACAGTATATACTGTTCCATTCACAATGTTGGAGGCTGCGTAATGAAAATGTCAGAAGCGATTGCAATTATTTTAGAAAACCCCTTGACATCCTTGATAGATTTTGTTACACTATCTATGTTGTTTACTTGTTTCTATTTTGCGTTAATTATATTTTAAGGAGAGAGAGATGAATGAGAAGTTGTTAGATAATTATGATAAGATGGTAGTAAAAGAGAAAGTCGCAGTGATACATTGTGCATTTGGTGATACACCTCACACAGTTGCATTTGTTCACGTTGACAAAGGACTATTAGAAACAGAAAAGTGTGATAAAGCATTCATGTTGACTAACTCAATAGAAAATGCATGGTGGAAAAATGATAATGTTACACCTATGTTTGATGGAGATGGTTGTCGGTCAACGAGTGTGGGTGACCAAATATTAGTTGGTAATACAAAGTATGAGTGTGCCCCTTATGGTTGGAATATTGTTTGATAAAAGTATACGATAATTTTTTACCAGACTACTTTGCAGATGATATAGAAAATCTGCATACGAGTGACTACTTTGGTTGGTATCTCAATCCATCTACTATTGAACTTCCAGAAAAAGATGGTTGGAAAAAGTTTGATGATAATGGTACGATATCTTGGGAGTCAAATGGTATTAAACAATCGTTCTTGGACAAGAGGACAGTAAACTCACCACAGCTTACTCATGTATTCTATGTTCAAGAGAGTGGTTCAATATCTGACCACACAAGTAAAGTAGAAAACGTATTGAAGTATATTGATACAAATACTAAAGAGTTGTACGTTGATAGGATAAAATCTAACTTGAATGTAAACTTGACAGATTACAAAGAAGAAAACTATCAACCACCACACAAGGACTCACCACTTGAGATATTTCAGAGTTTGTTATATTATGTAAATGACTCAGATGGTGATACTTACTTCTTTGATGAAGACTTGAATATAGTAGATACAGTAAGTCCAAAGAAGAATAGAGCGATAGTGTTTCCATCTAACATGGTACACGCTGGATCTAACCCCATCAAGAATGGTGTAAGAATGGTAATTAATTTTGTTTTTAGTGAAAAGAAAATCAAATTGGTAAGAGAAGAGGATATAAAATGATTACAGAATATATTGCAAAACCGAACCTAAATAACAACATAGGTTTAAAGACTTTCATAGCGGAGTCTGATGCGATTAAGTATCTTGAAGAGTATACAGGATATGAGATGTCTTTTGAGAAGAACAAGAAGACAGGCGAAAAGTATTCAGATTGGTACTTGATTGACAAGTTAGTAAAGGTAGAAAAGTAGTATGAAAACATGGGTGTTAATCACCACTATTTTACTTTCAACACCAGAGAAAGATTATTCTGGTGTTGTCATACATGAGTTTGATAACGAGATTGCTTGTGATATTGAACTCAATAAACAAACAAATGTGAACGTAATGTTCAGTAATATATTTGAAGTCAAGATAGACTCAAAGTGTGAGGAGAAAAAGTAATGAAATTATATTTAATTCTTTTAGTAGCGTGTTTCATGGGTGGTATGGTATTATCTGCAAAAGCAGAGGAGAAAGAACCACTTGTTATTGAGATGTTAAACAAACGTGGTAAAGACAAAATGTTGTATGGTCAAGATGTGGCCAGAGTTGAAGTCGGACAAACTATAACATGGACACCAAAATCTAAAGGTCATAACGTGCAGTTTGTATCTGTTCCAGAGGGTGTAGAAAAAGTAAAAAGTAAGTTGAGTAAAGAGTTTTCGTATACCTTTGAACAAGAAGGAGTATATCTATATGTCTGTACACCCCATGCAAGTATGGGTATGATTGGTATGGTTGTAGTTGGTGAGTCTGACGTAAACCTAGATGAAGTGTTGGACTATAAGTTCAGAGGTAAATCAAAGAAGAAATTTAAGAAGATTGTAAAATCACTAGAGGGTTAAATGTATAAAGTAACAGCATATTTCAAAACACATAAAGTCACACAAAAGTTCTACGACTTGTATGATGCTATAGATTGGAGAGATTCTGCTGATGCACATTACCCTAAGAGAGTAAAATTTGAAGAAGGAATATTTTCGATGAGAGAATCAATTTATAATATGTGGAACGCACTAATGAACGCAGACCACAACCCACTTAGACATATTCCTAGTCTACAAGCAAGACATATGATATTACAGATACTTGCATGGACATGGGCGAGTAGTTTTGCTCTTGCATATGGTAGTATGTGGATATGGGGATTTTCAGTAGTTGCACACTTGTGTATAATCGCAGCCGTTGTTATCACAGTTGCAACATTCGAAACTGCAAGAAGAAAACCACAAGCATTTGATGGGTACAATGGTAGAAGTAATGGTGGAGAACACGAATAATGTTTACGATTTACACAAAACCAAATTGTAATTATTGTGTGAAAGCGAAAGATTTGCTTAATCTCAAGGGTGAACCTTTTCTTGAGATTAACATATCGGAGAATATAGATGCAAGAGACAGATTGAAGAATAAAGGTTTCAAAACTGTTCCACAGATATTTTATCCAGATGGTGAATACTATGGAAACTATCATGACTTGGAGAAAAAATATGTATGAATACAAATGTAAGATGGTTAAAGTCGTTGATGGGGATACTGTAGATGTGGATATTGATCTAGGGTTTGGAGTGTGGATGCGAGATCAACGTATACGACTCTATGGAATAGACACACCAGAATCTAGAACATCAGATGACCAAGAGAAGGCGTATGGTCTGGCTGCAAAAGATTTCGTGGTCAAGTGGACAAATGCTGGTGACCTAACCCTCAAAACATTTAAAGATGACAGGGGTAAGTTTGGTAGAATACTAGGTGAAATTTGGTATGGTGGTGAACATAATGTTAATCAGTTATTGATTGACAATCATCACGCAGTTCGATATCATGGACAATCAAAAGATGATATTGCAGAAGAACATTTGAAAAATAGGGAGTTAGTCAAACTATGACAGAACAAATAAAATCACACCCAAAGTCGTTTGAAGTCACAAAGTGGTTTGGGCCACAAACTGCGAATGTTATATTACCAGATGATGCTTTAGATGCATTGATAAAAATGACAGATAGCATCATAGAAGATAAAAATGCAAAGTCACATGGTGATAGTCTTGCTGGAGTCATTGATAGTGAGTTACGAGTTTACAAATCTGATATGGACGAGGCAGGAGTAGACCAACTACTTGAGTCTTGTGTAAAAAGTTACGTTATACATTGCACAAAGGCACACGGATTTTTTAAAGAAACATTCAACTTTGAAACATTCATCAACTCTGCATGGATAGTTTCTCAGTATGAAAATGAATATAATCCACTACACAATCACACAGGTTGTGAACTGAGTGGGGTTATATACTTGAAGACACCTAATGTAAAAGGTCGTAGAAACATTGAAGCGAAGAAGGGTAAGAAAGAGGGTGATGGTGATATAAACTTTGTTTACAACGCTGCCTCACAAAGAAACCAAGACGTATTCGAAAAAGGTCTTGTGCAGATAACACCCACGCCTGGTTTGATGTTAATGTTCCCATCATATCTTTTACATACTGTATATCCATTTATTGGTGAGGGTGAGAGAAGATGTATTGCGTTTAACGGAACATACAGAATTTCTAACAAAACTGAAGACTTCACAGAGGTTATCGCTGGTAATATGCAAGGTGTACAAAACAAATATTTTTACATGATGGAGAAACCAAATGAGTAGTAGACTAATGAATCACGTTAAAGCATTAAATGATGAAATAAATGTTCTGCAAGAACGATTACAACCTCATGATACTGGACACATTCACACGACTATATCCACACTTGAGGAACGTGTGCAAGAAATCAACAAGGAGTTGGATAAAAATAAATTAGATGATGATGAACCGATAGAGTCCCATGATGGATGATGTAAGAGAACAAGCACTCGCAGAGGCGAAACGAACTTATGCTGGGTTCATAACTTTTTTGAAGTGGGTATCGTTTATCTTTATTGCACTCATACTAGTAATGGGTATGAACAACTTTTTAGATGACCCAACTGCATCACAATCTGACCCATCGTGGAAAGAAGATTATATGAGTAATATGGAGATAGATGAATGAAAAATTTTGGTATAATAATTTGGATTATGATAGTTATTGCTTGTTGCTTAAGTGCGACAACTACTTTTATGATAGACAGTAGAATGGATGAAATGGAAACTAACATTGATGAAATAAATTCAATGTTGAAAGATATGACAGATTAATGCCTGGACAGAATTTTATAAATGGCCCACCTAACCCAAGAGGAAAGATAGTACATACCTTAAATGGTAGGATACCAAAAGAAGAACAATCAGAACCATTGTTTATGAAATACTCTGGTTTAGGTTGGTTGGTAAGTAATCCAAAAGCCCCATTCGTATGGTTTGCAATTGGAATATCAGTGATAATTTACATAGAAGGTTTTTGAAATGAGTAATCAAGCGTATCATAATAAAGGTTTTGGAGTTGCGTTCACTTGGATAATAGTTTTAACAATGATAATACCACTTGTTGGTCTTATGTTCATGGATGACACATGGGACAGATTTGTCAATAAATATGTTAGTGCATGGACTTCTGAGTGTTGGCAGAACAGTAAACATGAAAGAGTATGTCGTGGTGATAACACTTGTAAGTTTGGACGTAACTTCTGCACTGAGAACGTGTTTAGATGGAGAGAAGAATAATGGCTGGTGCAATCAATACTCCTCTTAGACAATTGATTATGGATTGGTCTGTGTGTCAATTATTAGAAAAAGACCCAGACAATCATATACTCAAGAAACTTAGGTCATGGGAACACCCAGAAACAATAGAATTAAATAAACTATTGACTCAATTCGAAAAGGATAAAAAATATCCAGAACACTATAACCTTGATTGGGGTTCAATTAAATATGACGAATTTATGAAAGATGGAGAGTAAAGTGAATATATTAAGTAAAATAAAAATACCAGAGTTTTGTATGTCGCATTGGTTATTAAGAATACCACTTGCAATCATATTCATACAACAAGGATTGATGAAGATACCAGTAGACATAGAGGAAGCTGCATCATATGGTTTGTCATATCTTGTTTGGTGGTTTGTTGCGTATGGTGAGTTACTTGGTGGTCTGGGTCTTGTAGTCGGTGGTTTTCTAAAAAAGACACCATCAACAATGGAACAAATATTTAGAGTAAATCTGATAGAGCCATGGGGTGATGCAATCACACGTTTTAGTGGTATTACTTTGTGTTGTATTATGACAGGTGTAATCTGGATAGGTGACCCAGATAGTTTTGTTGATGTATTACTTTATGACAATCTTCATGTGTTACTATGGGTTGGTGCATTGTTCTTTGCACTCAGAGGGAATAATGCAAAATGAATACAGTATACGGATTCTATCTCATAATGGTGGTAATGTTACCATCTGGAGATATAAAGGGTGAAGCAGTCGATTGGTTCTTCACACCATACGAATGTGTTGAGGCTGCTCAGTTCAATCATGAAAACCACGATACACCATTGGGTGTAGGTTTCACTTGCATAGAAGATGTACTACCACTAGAGGAGAAAGACAATGGATAAGATGCCCACAGAAGGTCAAGCACTTGCAATGATAGTCGCAATCATGTTTGGTGGTACACTTTTACTTAACATTTTTGTTCATCTGTTTATATTCTCATGACACGTTTTCTGGTTCTTGAACATAAGGGTAAAAGACCAGAGCGTACAGCAAAAGTTTATCATATTACAGATATGGAAGATAATCATGAAGTACATTTATTAGAAAATAATGAGTTAATAGAGATGCGTATTTATTATAAAACAAGTCGAAGATGGGGTGAAACAACTGCGATTGACACAGCAGAAAAATGGTGTCTGGGGTTAATACATTGAAAGTAGATCTGATAGATAAAATGGGAAGTGACCTTACTGTGGTCAATGCAGCTCGTGTATCTTTTGCAAAGAAGTCAAATTGGGATGACGATATACCATTTGCTGAGGGTAATATACTCAAGGACTCAGATGCAAAACTCATTAAGTATCTTGCAAAACATAATCACTGGAGTCCCTTTGCACACGCATCATTACAGTTTCGTGTCAAGGCTCCAATCTTTGTCGCAAGACAGTTAGTCAAACATCAAGTCGGTCTGGTATGGAACGAGATATCCAGACGATATGTTGATTCCGAACCAGAGTTCTATATTCCAAAAGTCTGGAGAAAAAGACCACCAGATAATATCAAACAAGGGTCAGACGAGTCTGAAACTATTGAATACGGCATCACTGGAACAATGTCCTTTGTAGAACAGACATATAAAAATCTATTAAGTGAGGGAGTTGCACCAGAGATGGCTCGTATGGTTCTACCTCAGAACTTATATACAGAGTGGTATTGGAGTGGAACACTGTATGCATTCTCAAGAGTATGCAATCTAAGATGTGCAGAGGACACACAATCAGAAACAAGAATAATCGCAGACGGAATACAAAAGATATGTGCAAAGGAGTTTCCAGTAAGTTGGAAAGAATTATTTGATGGTTAGAACATTATTACACGAACATTGGGATTGGGGTAACAACGATAGACACGCAAAGATATTTCATGTCATGGATATACAAGACCATTACGAGGTAGATTTTTATGAGGGTGGTATACTCAAAGAATCTAGACAGATGATAACAGATGGAGTTCCACACAGTGAAAGATACGCTGAAGATGCAGCTGAGAACTGGTGTTTAGGATATATACCATGACAGACAAACTCGATTTTCCAGAGATATATCTTCTGGGTATGGGAGCAACAACAGAACTACCAGAGGAATTTAAGAGGAAAAAAACTATGAAATGTTACCATTGCGACACAGATTTAATATGGGGTGGTGACCAAGATATCGAAGAAGAATATGAACATGAAGATGCACACAGTATGGTAACAAACCTAACGTGTCCAAAGTGTGCAACATTTGTCTTGGTCTATACACCCACAAAAGTTTTGAAAGGAGAAGTATAATGAACAAACTTAACTTTATTTTTATAGGGATTGCCCTATTAATGATGATGTCAGTAACAGGTTGCAATACACCATACATCACAAATAGTGGTGAACGTCTACTATCTAACTCAGTAGTGGGTTGTGCAGTAGGTCAAGTGTTCTTTGATGATTGTGGTGCTGGAGCTGCAGTAGCCGCTGGTGCAACTATCATTGATGACCAAACCAAGTAATGGAAGTATTACCTACTTTCTCAAAGATTATATGCAGTACTGAACTAAATTTATCTGAGAAAGATTTTATTACAATAGAGGATTATCTGTGGAAACTAGAACTGTTTCATACAGATGAACACGTTGCTGTCGCAACAGACGATAAGTTTGTTTTGCGACACCCAACACTTAAATTCTTGCATGACAGAATTATGGGAGAGTTCTATCGTCTGAATGACGAACATCTCAAGTATGAGAATAAGTTTGTAATGAATACATCATGGTATACACATAGTAAGCCTGGTCAGTCTGCACCTTTTCACAATCACTCAAACTGTATGTTTAGTGGTGTGTTCTACGTCAAAGTTCCAGAGAACTCTGGTGATATAGAGTTTGACTCACATTCTGGTAACACGTTTCAACCACGTTCATCAGAACCTAACATATTCAACTCAAGAAGTATCAAGATAAAACCAAGTAAAGGTAAGCTACTGTTTTTTGACTCTAATATATATCATGAGATAAAGAGAAATGAGTCTGACGAAATTCGTGTCAGTATCGCATTTAATCTTTTACCTGTAGGTGATTTGGGTTATTTTGACTCGCACTTGAAACTAAACTTTGACGACTCTGGATTTTCTATATGACATTTGGTGGTGCTGGTAACGATATTATCAACGATAGAGTTGAGGTGCATGAACTGTTCCCTACACCAGTTTATCTGGTGAACTTGAGTACAATCAGAGAGTATGAGTACAAAGATAGTGAACTCTACCAATCAATCAAAAAAATAGACAACGTGGGTAACGTAAGTAGTGAGGACAAACAGGTCTTGAACATGAAGTGTTTCTCAAGAGTAAAGTTTGAGATAGACCGACATCTTAAAAACTACTACCAAATTATTCACAGTCCTGTGGATGATGTAAACCCTCATGTAACGCTGTCTTGGTTGAACTGGACAAAGGACAATCAGTTTCATCATTACCATGCACACCAGAACAGTTTGGTGTCTGGTGTATTTTATATCGAGTGTGAGGAGTCTGATAGTATAACATTCAACTTGGACAGATACAGACCCATATTGATTGATACAGACAGACCAAACCCTTTCAACACATTTAAGTATACACTTCCCCTACAGAAATACGATTTAGTTTTGTTTCCATCATCACTCATTCATGGAGTAGATGACAAGCCTGAGAATGACAAAGAAAGAGTAAGTTTATCGTTCAACTCGTTCATCAAGGGTACGATAGGTAGTGAGATAAATTCAACAAAGTTAGTGCTATGACAAAAGAATATTTTGAGTATTGGAAGTTTAATAACATAGTCAGTCCAGAGGATTGTAAGAAACTGATTAGTCTTGGTGATGAAAGCTGGGATAGTGCAGTTGTAGGTTACAAAGAGGACGATACAAACGAGAACAAGACGATACGAGAGAGTGAAGTTGTATGGGTCAGAGATACAAACTGGAAAGATTTGTTCTGGAAGTTTATGCACCACATGAATACGGAGTCTGGTCTTAATTTTCAGATAGACGGAGTAGACCACTTGCAGCTGACCAAATATGTTGCACCATCTGGTCACTACGACTATCACATTGATGGTAACGGATACACAGAGGGAAACTCAAAGGTAAGAAAGATATCTATGACTTGCTTACTGAATGATGACTTTGAGGGTGGTGACTTTAACTTTCGTATATCAAAAGAATACACAGTTTCTATGAAACAAGGTGATATAATATTCTTTCCATCATACTTTCCACACAAAGTGTCACCTGTAACAAAAGGTGTACGATATTCACTCGTTGCATGGTTCGTAGGAAACCCATTGGTATGACCGACATAGGGTGGACACATTTTAGAGATAAGATTGACTTAGAGTGGATGCGTAATGCGATATTTCCACCAGAGAAATTAAGTGAGGTTTACAAGAACACCAAGAGTAACTTTATGCATTGTCCAGCCCATGCAAACTTTCTAAAAAACTATTGGGTCATTAAATCACCATTTGACTTGAGTGTCAAGTATAATAGACAGACCGACTCATACCAGATAGACCAGACACAAAAGTTTGCAGATGATTTTCTGATACCAAGAGGTGGAGAGTTCACAGAGAACGACTATGCATTGTGTTCTATACATTTATCCTACCTGTTTGTTGCAGACGAACCTGTATGGATTTCAGTTCTACCACCATTTCTACATGGTGACGTACCAAACACACGACTCATCTGTGGTACATATAATATATACAACTGGCAAAGACCGATAGACTTTTCTTTCGAAATACTAGATGATAAGGAATCTGTAGATATCAAGAGAGGTCAACCACTCATGTATGTGTCCTTTGCAAGTAAGAAGTTAAACGAAACATTTAAAATGAAAGAGATAGAGATGAATGACGAGTTAGTTCGAATAGTCAAGTCTTGTCTACCATCTAAGTATTTCAACAGAGGTATGTTAGGTTGGGCTATGCACTTGATAGGTAACAAGAGTAGACCAAAGAGGTTAGTCAAATGAAAACACTTGCATGGGTATTGGTGATAGTCAATCAAACACAGACAATTAGTGATGGTGAGTTGCAATATCCAAGTCTACAGAAGTGCGAAATGTACGAAAAACAGATCAATCGACCATTACAAAAGATACAAACATATACGTTTTCTGCGTATTGTAAACCAATAGTAATAGACAAAGTAGAGGAAGATTAATGGGTATGTGGAACTGGGGAAAAGGTAAGAAATCACCCCAAATCAAAACAATCATAGAAGTGGACTCAGATAGAGTATCATGCACAGGTGCGACCAACGACCACCCAAAGGTGTGGTATACAGTACCAGACGAGGGCTATGTACAGTGTGGTTATTGTGACATCATGTTCATGCGTAAGAAACTTACAGAGACAGAGAGAATGGACAAACACTTCAACGGAACAACCTACACAAAAGACGGAATAGATAATGACTTTTGAACTGTTCACACATATCATGTTAGGTATTACAATAGTCATAGCTCCACTCTATTTTCTTCTCATGCGATTATCAAAGAATACATGGATATCAAACTCACATGATACACAAGGAGGTAGTATGACCATCACAAAGAATGAACTCAAGGTCACATTCAAAGACCCAATAGTGAAGAAATCGGATAAATGACACACTCTTCCGATTTCAACATGGTACAATACCTTACCAATGGTGGTATATACATCAACAATAATTTTCTTTCCGAAGATGAGTATAACAAGGTTGTAGAAGAAGTCAAGAACATGGAATTACATCCCACATATCAACCAGAGAACACTCTTTTTGGTAGTCGTTTTGAAGCGTTTCCCTGTTACGAAACAGATTATTTCTCACGCATCAAGTCCAACATACTGATTACATTTAAACTACAGATAGAAGAACTCTTTGGAGAGCCTTTCCATAAGTTCGATATGAAACTTAGAAAGACACTTACGGAAGAGGTGCGTAGGTCTGCACAGAACCACAAGTATGGTATCACTCATGTAGACCAGAGTGGATATGCTGGTGTATTCTATTTCAGTCAGTCAATCAACGGAGGGACTGCATTCTTTCGTAACACATTTGACCGATATCCAGACATAGAAATAGGTGCATTACCGAACCGATTAGTCGTGTATCCAGCGTCATATCCACACGCACCATGCACAGATTTCAACACAGAGGATAGATATTCACTCGCAATGTTCTTTGACACTAAACTCACATGGGGTGACAAATGAAGATAATAGACGACTTTTTACCCCCAGAACAGTTAAAAACACTACAAGATACCATCATTTTCGGTGGTACATTTCCTTTCTATCTCAGTTCACATCTGAACAACAACGATACGGAATCGGATTTTTGGGAGTGGTATGGGTATCATTTGATATACAATACACCACATGAACACATATATCACCATGTAATAGTCAATCAAATGGGTAAGAGTAGAGTAGGTGTCAATGAGAGAAGTTACTATAGCCTTGTATGGAACGAGATATTCTCTAAGAAAATAAACCCAGATAAACTACTCAGAATAAAGGCTAACTTCTATCCACATACTCAAACAGTCAAGGAACATTCATCACACGTTGACTATGACTTCTCACACGCTGGTGCAGTGTATAGTTTAAACACCTGTGATGGGTATACACGCATAGGAGAAGAGGTAGTAGAGAGTATAGAGAACAGAATGGTATTCTTTGATGCAAGTGAACTACATAACTCAACTACAACATCAAACGCAAAGGGGAGGTTTAATATAAACTTTAACTTCCTATGACCAGATATAAACTCTTTATAGGACATTACAGAAAGTTGCGTGAGAAGAGTGCTGAGTCCAAGTCTAAGACGTTTACAGAGGTCATGATGAGTCAAATACCTCTTGGTGCATACCATCCATCCTACAGTATGTGGAACTGTATGTTTTGGGCATGGTCTAACAGTAAAACGCACAAACTAGATGGAACATACCTATGAAACTACTGAAGATATGGATGTATGCACTAGGGAGTTACTCAGACGATAAGACACAACCCTATGACAAGTACATGATAGTAGTACGAAGTGCATGGGTAGTATTACATATAACAACCTGTCTATTCATTATAATAGGTAATGGAAGGATATTAGGTCTATGGTAATCAAGTTAATACTGGTAGTAGTGATGCTATCCAACCTATTCATAGTAGACGAAGACCTCGTAAGAACAAGACCTATAGGGGGATATCGGAGAGAACATGGTACTTGATGGGATATTGTGGTATATTCGGACATATATTAAAAAGGTTAAAATAAACATAGAGTTGTTGTGATTAAAGTTTGCAGTCTATCGTCACGAATCGCTCAGACACCTCAGATTTATTTCAGAAAAGACTTGACATTTAAAACGAATCATGTTATTGTATAAGAGTAGTTAGTAAAAAGGTTAAAGACAGACTGTAGGCAAGTGTTGATACTTAGTAATAGGTCACTCATTAACTGTCGTAAAAGCCCTCCTTTTTACTCCCTACACAATGGGTGTCCGATCATGAGGGCTCTTTCCATTTCTCCTAATTTGGAAGTTACACAACTCCCCCAGTGATTCGTTTCTCTGGGGATTTTTTTTATTTTATTAGGCGCATAATATGTATTATGTTATTTTTTTATTTACTTGACAACATCTGAGATATCGTGTATACTTATAGTGTAGTTAATGATAAAGGTGATTCGATATGGTGTAGAAGGAAACGGAGATAGACACCCTCAACCTTTGGGAAGTTTATCGTTTGGAGAGATTATGGAGTTCGGAGTTCCAGCCTAGGATCGTTACTGTAAAAGGTTACAAACCCAGATGAGGTGGGTCACTCAATAACAGGGTGATTCGCAAGAGTAGTCTGGGTTTGTTTGTATCTGCGTGGGTGATTCGTTTTGGCCTTATACCCCCCTTAATACTGACAAGGTGTTTGTAATCTATAAATGCAATAAGTATCCAGAGAGTTTTTTCAGAACCAACCCATTTCTAATCGAGTTTCTTCTGGTATCATTGTCATGTTGAATGGTGGGGAGAATGTGCAGTTAACTATACAATCCTTTGCACCTGTATCCTGTAGACCAGCATTCTTTATTCCTCTACTAATCTCATCAGCCATAGGACAGAACGCACTTGTTAATGTATGAGTGATAGTTACAATGTATTCTTCTATTTGTATATCGTATATTAATCCAAGATGTATTACGGATATCTGTGGTATCTCTGGGTCGTAAACCTGTTCCAAGTTCTTAACGACCTTTTCCATCATTGTGTTTTTTTCTTCTGGTGTCATACTATTATTTATTTACACCCCCCCCCCCTAAAACTGAGCGACCTTTGATTTACCTTCCCTAGATAAATACTTGACACTTATACCGAATCATGGTATAGTAATAGTATGAGATTAATGACTGACGATTATATTATGAATGTAACAAGTGTTCCCCTAGAGGAGTGAGTGGACTCCCTAGTGGGGCCGCAGTAGACTTGAAGTTTCTTTCATTGTTTCTCATAATTGATAAGGAGAGAATATGTATTTGAATCGTAAAGAAGAACGAGAGGCGAAACTCTCAAAGAGAAGTCTGATAGAATTAGAGGACGAACTGTGGAGACTAAACCAACTGACAAAACTTAACAAAGATACACGCAATCGTAAGAGAAGATTGGAGAGAGTAGTCATGGTCAAAAGGTTTGCACTCCAAAAGGTACAAGAGAAGATTGCGAGTGAAGTTGAGAAAAGTATGTCAGACAAACTTCCAGAGGTGACAGGTAAATGAAAAACGACATAAAGGATATGAACACACAGTTCATAGAACTTGTATTGCAGTTGAAGAAAGAGGGTAATGACCCACTTGCAATTGCTGGTTGTATGTTAGCAGGTGCAGTTCAGATGTATCAATCAGAGTTGGGTCAAGAAACAACTTATGATTTGTTAGACCAGATTGCAAATGGTGATGATGATGTTGAAATTGATATAAGTGTTGACAAAGAAACAATACACTGATATACTATGTGTATAAGGAGATTATATTATGGGATTGATGCCAGTATATTATACTACCACCAAACTGAGTGGTAGAAGAAAGAGTTCAGTTCGTGAGAGAAGGTTGAGAGATGACCATGAGAAATGGTTGAAAACTATGGGTATAGACAAGCCTTGGAAATCAAAATCCGAACCCCTAAAAAAATCAGCGAAAAAATCCGAGAGATATCAGAGTGTAGGGAATGGTATCGGTAATGGTTATGTTAAGACGACTTCTGCGTTAAGTGGTGATTATATCATAGGACAAGCGTATAATAAAGGTAATCTAGTTGTCCTAAGTAAAGATGATGCAAAAGATGAAACAACAGGAAAGAGAAGATGATTAGAGTATTTCGTGACCAACTGAATAATGACTTAACTAAAGATATGTTGAAAGAACTACAGAGTTCTAAGTATATAAAACATGGGTGGGCTTCTGGTGGAGAAAGTAAAGGTTCTACCAATACAGATTTTGACATGACATGGCATGCAATGAAAAGACATGATGAACTGATGGGTATACTTCACTTCACCATTAGTGACTACATTGGAGAGTTGGACATGGATTGGTTTACAGGGTGGAACGGATACTCAAAACCTCGTTACAATCGCTACACGAAGAATACAAAAATGGAGATGCACTGTGACCACATACACACATTGTTCACAACAAACGCAGACCCAGAACCAAAAGGTGTTCCTATACTGAGTATAGTGGGTCTACTCAATGATGACTTTACAGGTGGAGAGTTTGTTATAGGAGAAAAGAAGATTAATCTAACAGGTGGTGACATAGTTATGTTTCCATCTAACTTTATGTTTCCTCACAAAGTGAATACTATCAACAATGGTGAAAGATATTCTTTTGTGAGTTGGGTTTGGTAATGGACGACTTTCGTGGCAAGTTTTGGGTATTTGATGATGTCATTGATAAAGAGTATCAAGAAAGAATTAAGAATACACTTCTCTCACATGAAACAAATTGGTTCTACAATCATAACATCAATATCAACGCAGACATGGAGCCTAGACCATGTTTCTCTCACAGATACTATGAGTCAGAGTTTGATTTGCATACTGCAACAGGAACACAATACAACGAACTAGAACGAAGTTACTTACATGATATGTTAGTACCCATGATAGATGCATCATGTAAGAGTGTAGATTATAACTACAGATATATTATACAGGGTCGGTCTTTTCTACAATTACCCCTCAAGGGATTGTCAGACGAACTTGATATCAATCATGTGGACAGAACAGAAAATCATCTTGTGATACTTTACTATGTAAAAGACTCAGATGGTGACACTATCCTCTACAAGAACAGATATCAAAATAAATTTATGCCTGGTTACTATACACCAGACGAAGAAGAAGAAACAACGGAGTTGGAAAGAGTGCCACCAAAACAAGGAAGAGTGGTAATCTTTGATGGTGCGTTCTACCACACAGCAGAACAACCACAGAAAGATGTACGACTTATAATTAATTATAATGTTATCTAAACAAATTAAGAAATATGTCGTTTATATAAATAGGTATGTAAGGATAGAGAGATGCAAATAGGAACAGTTACAAATCAATATATAAACAACTATCATAACACTGCGTCTGTCCAAACCTATAACGCACAACAGGTAAGACAGGTTCAGCATATGTCTGAAACACGATTGATGGAATATCATCAAGAACAATATCGTGAACAACAGAGATGGTTAGCTTATATATTGATGATGCAGTTCTTTTCTAAGAACCAGATGTGGAATTTGTTAGATCAAATGCGTATCCATAGGACTCTCGACATCTCTGCCTGATGGCGAAGAAAACTCCCCCAGTAGAATACATAAAAGATGGGCCTATAATGTCCTGTCTAAAAAAACCTCAACTCATGTTTGTTCGTAGTGAGAAGTCTGTCTTTATGACAAAAAGAAAAATGAATGATGAGATCAACAAAGATTGGAAAAAGAATATCGCATCCATGCCTATCTGTTGTGGTCGATATATAAAGTAATGAAGAATATAATTGTTGTGGGTGGTGGTAGTGCTGGTGTCATGTCAGCATATACTTTAAAAAAAGTTTTCCCAGAAAAGAACATTACTATACTTGAGAGTGAGAACGTACCGACTGTCGGTGTCGGAGAAAGCACGTTAGGTGGTATCAATCAATGGATGTCTATGGTTGATTTACACGAAGAAGATTTTATGAGAGAATGTAATGGTTCACTCAAGATGAGTATTCGTTTTGAAAACTTCTACCAGAAAGGTGATGGTGGGTTTCATTATCCTTTCGGCCGACCAGACATTTCCGATAGTATTGCAAATCTAAACGACTGGTATTTCAAAAAGATATTATATCCAGACACACCTGTGACAGATTACGCATTGACTCATTATCCTATGATGTCACTTGTTAATAACAACACCATACTTACTGATGAGATGAACAAGACACTTCAACTGTGTCCTGACCTTTACTCTTATAAGAAAGAGGTTGCATATCATTTTGATGCAGTAATGTTTGCAAACTGGTTGAAGAAAAGATTTGTAGATATCGGTGGGGTCGTGGAGAAAGGTGATATCAAAATCGTTAAAGAAAGCGATAATGGTATCGACACGATAGTTACAGACAAACTGGAGAGATACACCGCTGACTTGTTCATTGATTGCACAGGTTGGAAGTCTTTACTTCTTGGTGAAACTTTGAAAGAACCATTTGATAGTTACGCAGATATGTTACCAAATAACAAAGCGTGGGCTACACATCTACCTTACACAAACAAAGAGAAAGAAATAAAACCATACACGAACTGTACTGCACTCGACAATGGGTGGGTGTGGAACATTCCCCTGTGGAGTAGAATAGGTACAGGATATGTTTACTCTGACAAGTATGTAAGTGATGATGATGCACTAGATGAGTTTAAAAAATATCTTGGTAGAGATGACCTAGAGTTTAGAAAACTTACAATGAGAGTTGGACTACACAAAAGAATATTTGTAAAGAATGTTTGTGCGATAGGATTGTCTGCTGGTTTCATAGAACCACTTGAGAGTAACGGACTATTGAGTGTGCATGAGTTTCTTGTTAGACTTGTAAAGGTACTTAGAGATAGACCTGTAGTTTCAACTTTTGTCAAAGACCAGTTCAACGCAAACTGTAAAAAGTTTTTCAAAGAGTTTGCAGAGTTCGTTGCATCGCACTACGCATTATCAATCAGAGATGACACGGAATACTGGAGAGATATACAAAGAAGAGATTACGGAGTAGAAAGTAGTATCAAGAGAATAGATAGTACGTTTCAGAATATTAACGAGTGGAGTTTCGATAAGTTTCACTATCCTAATTTTTCTGGAATGAATTGTATTGCGGCTGGTATGAACTTTCACCCCACAGATGAACACACACTAAAGTATGGGACTCGTGAAAGTGACCTAAATATTTTTAGTGACAAGTGGAACAAAAGAATAATGCAATTAGAAAGAAGAAAGGAAGAGTGGGATACAAAAGCGAAGAAGTGTCCTAGTCTTTATCGACACTTGAAGAAGTTGCACATAAGGAGTATATGATGAGTGGTTATCAACACAAGGCAAAGTTCTCTAGAGAAATGAAGAAGAAGTTCTTCTCAGTTTGTGTAGATGATTTTTTTCTCAACCCAGATGAAATTAGAGAGTGGGGACTGTCGTTAGATAAAATTCCTAGTGGTGATGGTTCATGGCCTGGAGTAAGAAGTGACGAACTATTCAAAGTAAACAATGTAGTCAATCAACATATCATATGTAAGATATTATCTGCGTACTTTGATATGAGTTATGTTAACTTTGGTTGGACACATAGTAATGCGTGTTTTCAACAAATACCTAAGATGTCTGTCAATGAGGGTTGGGTTCATCAAGACACAAGTGCAGACAAAGGTGATATAGATTTAGCAGGACTGATATACCTCACACCAGATGCAGACCCAAATGGTGGAACGTCATTGATGAGAGTGAAACCAGAATACAAAAACAAATTAGTTTCTAAGACTAATCCAGAGAAACATTTTTATTATACAGGTGGTGAAATCTCAGATGAGGATTATACTACAGCTCTCAAAAGAAATAATGATAAGTTTTATGAAACTGTTAGGTTTCAGAATATCTACAACAGATTAATAATTTATGATGCACAGGAGTTTCACAGAGCAAATAGTTTTGATGTTGGTGATAGTGATAGACTCACACTTGTGTTCTTCATAGGTGGTATCAGTAGTGACACATTACTACCCAGAGAACGAGTTATTAACGAGGATTTTGATACAACCATAGAGTCTGCGATTAAGTTGAAGACATGGAAATAAAAAACTACAACGAACCTTTTCCTTACATCATCATAGATGATTATTATGATGAGGGTGAACTCTCTTTGATATGGGAAGAGTTAGACTTTCTTTGTTATCCTACTAAGTTACGAAGAGCGACTGTACAGAGTGGTGGAGCTCAAACACCAGAGGGAACACTACTTAAATTAAATTATCATTCATACCTAGATGGACTGTATGCGTTCAGAGATATGTCAAACATATTGATGGTCAACAGAAAACTATTTGGAAATGGGTATGAGATATTTCGTCAACACGACTCATGGTTTTTTAAAAACTTACACATCAACAAAGACAACACACAAGTAGGATACTACGAAGAGAATGATGAGTACAAAACTCACATCGACTCTTCTACTGTTACATCTCTGACATGGTTATACAAAGAACCAAAAAGATTTACAGGTGGTGATTTAATTTTACCAGACTATGACACAGAAATAAAATCATACAACAACAGAACATTTATATTCCCATCATTTATTAAACACGGAGTTGTACCTGTTAAGATGGAAGAACAATATAGGAATACCAAGAGTGGTAGATTCTGTATCAGTCAATTTGGTCAACTCGACATGAATACTGTGATGCCTCCATGATAGAATATTTCATCTATCTCACTTTATGTTATATGTGTGGTAATCTATCTTGGGTTGCGTACACAAGTAATGCAATCAGTTGGCAAGAATTACTCTTAATCTGGATTTTACTTTTAATTACTTTCACTCTATAACTATTCTTCTCTAAGTCGTTATTATAAATAATACTGCGAGTTAGAGAGAGGTACGTTAATGATTGATCCAGTAACAGCACTAGGTGTTGCAACCACAGCCTTTAATGCAATTAAGACAGGTTTCCAAGCAGGGAGAGATGTTGAAGGTATGGCAGGTGATATGGCCAGATGGATGGGAGCAGTTAGTGATATTAAAAAAGCAGAAGAACTAAACCAGAAACCACCATTATTCAAAAAACTATTTGCGGCTGGTTCTGTAGAAGAGGAGGCATTGCAAACACTTATGGCAAAAAAGAAGACAGAGGATATGAGAGATCAACTCAAGAATATTATTATGTTTTCCAGAGGTCATGGTGCTTGGGAGGAACTACTCAGAACAGAAGCAGACATTCGTAAGAAACGTCAGAAGATGATTTACGACCAAGAAGAAAGATGGAGAGTAATCTGGGAGTGGGTTGGAATAACAGTTCTCGTTGCTCTAGGAGTTGGGTTTATAGGTTTCCTCTTTTATCTTTATCTTTCCACCAGAGGTTATGTCTAAGTGTTAGATGTCATTGAGTACTTTCTTGAGTACTTTGATATGTACTATTACTTGTTTGTGCCTTGGGATTTCCACAACACAGCATGGGTCATTCTTGGACTCATATATTATCTACATAGATTGAACACACGATATGTCATTTCAGAAAAATCTCAAAACTCTTTCTACTATTCAGAAGATTAATATTTGTGCATGGGTAGTCATATACCTTACAATCTTTTCACAACCACTTCTTGCAGAAACAAAACAACCAGATAACATCATTCAGTGTTTCAGTTGTTTTCTCAAGAAGTTTTCAGATTGGACTTGGGATCAAGAGAAGAGATTAGGTAAACGTGAAGACCCTAAGTATGTAACCTGTAGAAGATTTAAAAGAGTTCAAGCAAGGAACGGACAACAAGTCTGTATCTATAAAGGTGCGAATAATACTTTCACATTAGTTGTCGAGGGCCAATGTCCAGCAGAGTATCGTTGCAAATATGACCCCAACGGAAAAGAACCAAACATAGATAGTGTGTTAGATTCTCTCAACGATAAGTTTAAATAAAACTCATAAATAACTCTGTAAGGGAGTCTATTTATGCAAAACTTTATGGGAATGGATGGTTTCGTCTGGTTTGTCGGAGTTGTAGAAGACAGAGATGACCCATCACAACTTGGTCGTGTGAGAGTTCGTTGTATGGGATATCACACAGAAGATAAAATAAAAATACCAACAGAGGATTTGCCTTGGGCTCATGTCATGCATCCTGTGACAGACCCATCTAATAGTGGTATGGGTAATACACCATCATTCATGATAGAGGGAACACACGTTATTGGTTTCTTCATGGATGCAGAGGACAAACAACAACCTGTAATCATAGGAACACTGCCTGGAGTTCCAGAAGAATTAGGTGACCCAAACAAAGGTTTCAATGACCCTAATCGTAGAAGTTCCGACCCATCTAAATCAGATTATAATGTTTCCGTATATCCTAGAACTGCTGGAGAGGCAGACACAAATAGACTCGCAAGGAACTTTGAAGTAAGAGATACTATCGTGGGTGACAAGAGAGCCCAAAGACTAGAGGGTATACGTTCTGCTGATGGAACTGTTTTTGATGAACCAGAAACAACTTATAATGCAAGTTATCCTAAGAACCATGTATTCGAGTCTGAGTCTGGTCATGTGGTTGAGTATGACGATACGCCAGGCAGACAAAGATTTCACCAGTATGCAAGTTCTGGAACTTTCACAGAAGTAGATGCAATCGGTAACAGAACTGACAAAGTACAAAACAACAATTACAGAATAACAAAGTCAAGTCTATTTGAGTTCATACAAAACGATATGCACTTAACCATAGACGGAACACTTAACATCAAATGTACTAATCTGAACATAGAAGTAGAAGATGATGTCACAGAGGATATCGGTAGAAATAGAACAACTAGGATTGAGGGTACTGAGGCACTTGATATAAATGGTGAGGTACTAGAAACATTCAATGACAAATACACCAGAAGTATTCATGGTGCAGTGGATGAGAGATATGGTGATAAGATAGATAGGTATCATTCTGGTATTGTCACTAATAATCATGAGGCGAACTTATTACACTTTGTTAAGGGTGGTGATACAGAGTTTCATGTAACGAGGTCTGATGATGTTGGTGGTGCATTTGATATCTTCACTACCACAACTGTAAATATAGATACTGCATCTTTTGATGTTGATGCATCTACAGTCGCAGCTATAACTTCTGCAACCACAACTATCAATGGTTCAACTGCATCTAACATAAGAGGTGCGACTGTAGGTATCAATGGTACGACTGTAGACATTGATGCAACAACGTATAATCTAAATGCAACCAGTTCTAATCTTGTTTCAGTTACCGCTGGTGCAGCCGTTCCACATTTAACAGACCCATCTATTACATCGCCTGGTTCTGCATCTGTTACAGACCCAACTGAACCAGAAGAAGAAGACCCAATCGAAGTTCTTCTCCCAGAGATACTTACATCTGAACCTAAGTCATCACTTGTTGAGGGTGTTGGTGAAGATGACCCACAGGGAGAAGATGCAGATGGTAATCCTGTAAATCTTGCACCTAGATCTGGTAGAAGTGAGGGTGGAGTTGCAGTGGGTGGTTCATCTCCTGCTGGTGGTGGAGATGCAGATGCAGTCATATCACCTCCAGGCGATTGTACTAGACCAGAACTAGGTTCTCAGTCTGCAAGGTTTGAGTCTAATGGAAACCCAGCCGCAATCAATACAAAATCATACAAAGATGATTTAGGTGGTTGGTCTTATGGTTCTTATCAGATTGCGACAAAGGTTGGTGCAATGAATAAGTTCTTAACATTTCTTGGAACTGATTCTAATGGTTTCTCTGACTTTTCAAAAGCACTTGAACAATCAGGAGGTAATGTTGGTGCAACCAGAGGTGCATCAAGTTTTAGAAACAAGTGGGTAGAACTTGCAACTAATGAAACTACTGCAACCAGATTCCAAAAAGCACAACATGATTACATACAAAGAAAGTATCATGACGTTGCAGTTCGAAAGATAAAGGGAAGCACAGGAATAGACATATGTGATGGTACGCACAGTAACGGATTACAAGATACTATATGGAGTACAGCAGTTCAGTATGGTGCTGGTGGTTGTCACACTATAGTCAAAGAGGCAGTTAGAAACTTAAAGGGACGAGGAAAGACAGAACCTACTGATGAAGAATTAATTAATGAGATACATGATATAAAAATTAATAGTATACCCAGAAAATTTAAATCTAGTCCAAACTTACATGGTGGATTACGAAAAAGATTTGTTGCAGAGAGAAAAATTGCACTTGCAAATAATATTGCACCTGTACAAGTTGCATCTCTTGGTAGTGGATCGAGTCAAGTGGTATAAATAATATAAATTAGGAGTCTATAATGGCAGTGTATGATGCACAATCGAATAATACTGCGAGAGGTACAAGACAGTATAGAGATTTGGATTTATTTTTTGGAAAGAAAACGTCCAATAGTGATATTCAAACTATAACTGATGTACAGGCAGTCAAGAGGTCTATCCGTAACCTTGTGCAACTCAATACCTATGAGAAGTTTTTTCACCCAGAAATCGCTGGTGGTGTAAGAGAAATGTTGTTTGAACCAATGTCGCCAATCACAGCAGTAACTATTGCAAGAAAGATTGAGGACGTAATTGAAAATTTTGAACCTAGAGCCCGTCTGGTTTCAGTTCGTGCTTTACCAGACTTAGATCGTAATGCATATGAGGTATCAGTAGAATTTTATGTTGTTAATACTCCGACTGAATTAGTAGATATGTCAGTCATGTTAGAAAGATTACGATAATGGCAGTAAACGATAGAAGATTAAATATTACAGAATTTGACTTTGATGATGTAAAGGATAATTTAAAAGTATTTCTAAAAGGACAATCAGAGTTTAAGGATTATGACTTTGAGGGTTCTGGTATGAATATCATGTTAGATATACTTGCATATAATACTCACTATCTTGGGTTTAATGCGAATATGCTCGCAAACGAAATGTTCCTTGATAGTGCATCACTTAGGTCAAGTGTTGTATCACACGCAAAGACTCTAGGATATGAAATACAATCTGCAAGAGCCCCTATCGCAACTGTCAATGTCGCATTGACAACCACAAGTTCATCTAAGACCATGCCCGCTGGAACTGCATTCTCTACGACAGTTGATGATGTAAGTTTCCAGTTTGTTACTTCTGAGGCGATAACTCAAACTGGTTCTGGTGGTGCAGTAACTTTTACCAACGTAAAAATATATGAGGGAACTTATATAACAACAAAGTATCTTGCTGATACATCTAGTGTAGAACAAAGGTTCTTATTACCAGACAGTCGTTCAGACACAACAACTCTAACAGTTAAAGTTCAAAACTCTGCATCTGATTCAACTACCACAACCTATACAAAAGCAACAGACATATCACAACTAACATCTTCAAGTTCTGTTTACTATCTACAAGAGGTTGAGAATGGTAGACAAGAAATATATTTTGGAGATGGTAATATTAGTAAGTCACTATCTGATGGTAACATAGTTATACTCCAATATGTTGTTACAAATAAAACTGCAGCTAATGGTGCATCTTCTTTTACTGCACCCTCATCAATAGATGGTGTTAGTACAATAACAGTGACAACAGTAAACAATGCAAGTGGTGGTTCAGAACCAGAAAGTCTTGCATCTATAAAATTACAGGCACCACTTGACTACGCATCACAAGGTCGTGCAGTAACTTCAGATGATTATATAACATACACAAAAAAATTATTTCCAAACACACAAGCAGTATCCGTATGGGGTGGAGAAGATGGTGGGTTTGACCCAGCAACAGGTATCACTTCAGTTCCAGAGTATGGTAAAGTTTTTATATCAATTAGAAACACCACAGGACAAAATCTTACCGATACAGAGAAGAGTCAATTAGTTACGGACTTAGGAAAGTACAAAGTTGCATCTGTTACTCCAGTTATTGTTAACGCAGAGACAACTTTTGTTATACTTGGAGTTACATTTCAGTATGACTCAAATACAACAACAAAAACTGTGAATGATTTAGAAACTGAAATAAGTACAACCATATCAAACTATAATAGTAATAACTTGCAAGACTTCAACAAACCATTTAGACATTCACAACTTACAGGTGTAATTGATGATACAGATAATTCTATATTAAGTAACGTAACAACAGTTACACTTGGAAAGTTTATTACACCTGTGACCTCAGAGGCAACTGCATACACACTAAGTTTTGATAATGCGTTCTTTCATCCACATGATGGACACAACTCTGCGGCTGGTGGTATTACTGCATCTACAGGTTTCTCTATAGAAGCAGGAACTCTAGAGTATTTTCTTGATGATGATGGTAGTGGTAACATAAGAATTTATTATCTTGTTGCTGGGGTTAGAACATATTATGATGTTACCGCTGGAACTATTGATTATACAAATGGTGAAATAAAATTAAACCCAATAAAAATAACAAGTGTTTCTAATGTTGATGGTTCTACGTCTACGAAATTTAGAGTTACAGTTTTACCAAACTCAAACGATATCGTACCTGTTAGAAACCAGTTATTAGAACTAGACTTAACAAACACAACTGTGTCTGGTACAGTTGATGCAACTGCAACAACTGGAAAAGGTTATACTGTTACAACAACTGCAACAACAAGTACAACTACTGTATCAACAACAGCGTCAACAACACCAGAAACATCTGGTTACTAAGAGTGAACAATGAGTAAGAATGACATCAAGCTTACCACTAAGGTATCTTCACTTATATCTGGACAGGCGCCAGATTTTGTACAGACAGATCATTCTTTATTCTTAAAATTTTTAAAAGATTATTATAAATTTTTAGAAGCAGGACGACTTACTATAACTGCGACAGTAGACTATGTTAAACAAGAAACAGTAACTACAAATTATATCTTACAAGAAGATGAGGAACGAACTGTTACTGAGTCTGGTACAGGTTCAGATGGTCAGTTTGTAAGTGGAGAAACGATTACAGGGGCAACATCTAATGCGACTGCAACTGTTCTCGTTGAAGACTCTAGAAATAAATTTCTTTACACAACATCACAACAATTGTTTATTACAGGTGAAACTATAACAGGTTCTACATCTGGTTCTACTGCAACTGTAGATGAATATCGTGCAAACCCTGTACAGAACATACAACAACTTCTTGAGTATGGTAATACAGATACAACCATCTATGATTTTCTTGAAAAACTTAGATTGTCATTCATGGCAGGGATACCAAATTCTCTCGCAACTGGTGTATCAAAAAGAAACTTAATCAAAAACATAAAAGATTTATATGCCGCTAAAGGTACTACAGAAGCGACTAAACTATTCAGTAGACTATTCTTAGGTGAGGAGGCAACTGTTCTTCTTCCTAATGAATTTATAATGAAACCCTCACATGGTGACTTCAGACAGAAAACAATTCTTAGAGCCTCACCTGACTCTGGTGTTGTCGGTAGTGAAATAATAGGACAAGTAATTACAGGTGTGTCATCTGGTGCAACTGCCGTTATAGAATCAAGTGTGGAGTTCCAACAAGTTGGTGTTCCAATATCAGAATTACAACTCGCAAACCAAGTAGGTTCGTTTACTGATGGTGAAAGATTTACTGCGACCTCAACAACTAAAGACGTAGTGGTTGGATTTACAGTAAGACCTATCGTATCATCTGGAACTGTAACGAACGCTGGTATATTACATGATGCACAAGAATTAATAGATGTAGAATCTATAGGAAATGGAAGTGCAGTAGTAAGAGTTGGTGGTATCAAGAGAGGTTCAGTAAGTGGAGTTGAGATTGATAATGTTGGTACAAACTATGAGGTAGGAGATGCTATAACTTTCACTCCTGTGAGTGCAGATACAAATATAGAGTCTGCTGTGGGTTTTGTCAGTATGGTTGGTGGTGGTGTTCAGTTAGAAACTGGAACACTAGACGACTCAAGTTTGACAGACGATGCAATCATATTAGAGTCTGGAACAAACACACACCTAGAACCTTTCAATATAATACTTGAACAGATAACCACAGATAAATTCAAAGGTGATGGAACAACCACAGCATTTACTCTAACAAATCTGAGTGCGAGTACAGATACAATAACTGTTTTTCTAAACAATGTAAAACAAGATGCAACCAGAAAAGATGGACTTTCTAATTTTACTCTTGTAGGTACAACTCTTACATTTAGAGATGCACCACCAAATAATGCAAGAGTTGATTGTGTGGGTAAAAGTGATGATGCACTTATCTTAAATGGAACAGATGGTGCTTCTGCAAACGCTGGACATAATATTCTAACGGAGTCAAGTTTAGATCTTGAACAGGAAGATGCACACAGAACACCGACAGACCAAATAGTGTTGGAGTTTGGAACTTTCGAAGATATCGGTGATACTGCTGAAAGTGGGTCTATACAAAAACTACACATATCAGATGGTGGGGGTGCGTATACTGATATACCAACTCTTTCTCTTACCACAACAACTGGTGCAGATGCAAAAATAGTTGCAGTAACAGATAACATTGGTGCTATTGATGAGGTAAAAATACAAGACGCTGGTTTTGCATACTCTGAGTCTAACGCACCAGAGATGACACCAAGAGCTCACTTTGTTGTAAAAGATGTAACAGGGACTTTTACAAATGGTAACACACTAACAACACATACTGGAACAGTCAAGGGGTTTGATAGTTCTACTGGTGTTCTTGATACCACCTTTGAGAACGTGGTTAGAGTTGAACAAGAATCATCAAGTACATTTCAAGAGGGTATACAACTAGAAGAATACACATTAAAAGATGAGGACATTGCAGAGGGTTTCTTGCTTGAGGATACACAAGACTTTGAACCAGATGAGGGTGACTCAATTGTGCTTGAGGGAACAGAGGTTGTCACTCCAGACCCAGACTATATTGTACTAAAAGTAAAGGTTGTCAGAAATGCAGATGATACTGCAAACATCTATCAGATAAATGGTGTAAACCAACCGACATTATCATTTGTACAAAGTAACACATACTATTTTGATTTGTCTGATAGTTCACTATACAATGCGACATCTGGTAATAATCATATCCTTAGATTATCAACCACATCAGATGGAACACATGGTAGTGGTTCTGAGTATACCACAGGTGTAACAAAATCTGCGGCTTACATAGAAGCAGGAACTACAGGTGCATTTCTACAAATAACTGTTGCAACAGACGCTCCAGATTTATATTACTATTGTGTTAATCATTCTGGTATGGGTGGACTTATTCGATCAAAAGAAGTGCAAACTTTTGTAAGAGATAGGGGTGATAATATTGTACTTAATGGTAGTGCAACTACAATCTTTGGATTACAACTAGAAGACTCTTTAGGTAATGGTTTCCTAAGAGAAGAGGGTTTAGTTTCAACTAGACCAGCACAGATTAATTTAGATTTAAGTGCTACAGATGCACATGACCAGAACGCAAGTATACTATTAGAAGATGGTTCAAATGATGGTGCAACTTCTGTCTTACTCAAGGAGGGTGACGATACAGTAGAAACAACTGGTATAGAGGATAACTTTGGTGGAGCGATACTTCTTGAAATGTCAACACTTGATAGAATTAATGATACAGAGTTTGCTGGACAAACATCTGAAACAGTTGGTGGTTTCTTTGTTCAAGATGATGGTGGTAAGTTACTTATCGACAGATTTCAAGAGGATAGCACAGTTGCAAAACTATTACTTGACGGAACAGACTCCAGCGGAACGAATGATGGTCAACAACTCGCAACTGAAAATGCTGGTGATAGTTTAATACTTAACAGCACAGATGGTGATGATGATGCAAACGATAAAGTGTTGTTCGAAGATGAAACTGGTAGTGGTGATATTCTATTGGACGGAACTGACTCATCATCAACTGATGCTGGTGACAATATTATCAATGAAGAAGCGATTGACTTCAGTAATAAGAATGTAACAATTACAGACTCAAGTGGTGCAAGTGCAACAATCATGAAGGCGAATATCGGAACGATAACAAGTTCGGTTGCGATTACACAAACAAATGAGGGTTCGTATATAGACATTCAGAGTTTACTTGGTGAAGATTTAAATCGTATTCAAGACTCCTACTATTACCAAGACTACTCATACGAAGTACAGGTTGGTGTATCTTTAGGTAATTATCTAAAACAATTACAAAAGGCAGTTCACCCAGCAGGGTTCAGACCATTTGGAAAAGTATCTATCGCAAGTCAAGTATCGGTTGCACTCAAGACCACAGCAACAGATGTCCCAGATTACACAGGTGATGATACATTTACACCAGAACTTGCATCTACTCTTATTAACATCTTCCAAGTTGAAATTGAAAGAAGAATGGAAGCTCCAACTTATAATGTTGGTGATACAGATGATCAGATACTTCTTGAGAATGGTCTTTTGCCTGGAGATAAAATTATACTTGATGGTAAGTCTACGACATCAACAACTACAACTAATGTAGACTTCTCTATACTACTGGAAGATAGTTTACAACCAAGTGGATATGGTTATGATATTGCGTATGTAATTCTTGACTCATCTGCCGCTGGATTTGCAGACGAACATAGTAAGATAGATTTAGAGTCTGGTGTTATATTTGGTGAACTTGATAGTTTATTGTTGGAGACACCTCCTGTCGCACTTTCAGATGCAACTTTCTCTACTCCTGTTATTCTTGGTGATACAGACGGAACTAATACTACATTCGGTGCCTTAGTCTTTACTGATTTTGTTGAACTAGCAGGATTTAATACACAACCTGTAACAAACATTGTTGTTGGATCAGATGAATTTTTAGAACAGCCTGGTTCTGAAACAGTTCTACTTGAAGATGCGTTTGTAACTACTGGTGATAATGTGTTAGTTAGTGATGATGGTATTGACAATGGTAGATTGATGTCAGAGAGTGCTCCACTTGTTGCAAGTGGTAACTTTGAACTCGCAGTTCTACAACCCACAGAAGTAAAAATTGCAACTAGACCACAACAAAGAGTTGTTAACAATCTATTGATACAACTTGCAGAAAGACCTTTTGGTTCTGACCCTGCTGGTATACAGTTAGAAAATGGTGAGGTTGGTAAGTTTGAATTTGGTGTGGTAGTCATGGATGGAACAAACCCACTACCTTTCAACAAACCATTACTATTAGAGGGTGATGAAGATTTAGACCACGTTATATTAGAAACAGGTAGTAACATCTTGATGGAAGATGGTAACAGAACACTAAATGAAGATCAAGGGTTCACAACCACAGGTGAACTAGACAGAATAGAACTTGAAACAGGTGGTATCTTACTCGCAGAAGATGGACAGTTCCCACCAAGCACTTTTGACTCTACGTTCACTCTTAACGATGGTGATAGAATAGTTCTAGAAGATTTTGATAATGTGTTACCAAGTCTAAGTGATATTAGTGAACTCAAGTTTGAGGATATACTGAGATCATCTAAGATATTACTGAGTGATCCACCAAATGACCAGAACAACGCAAACGCAACTGAAGAGATTGGATTACTACTAGAAGACTTTGGTAGACTACTACTTGATGGATCTGATGAAGATGGAACTGATGAAAATTGTTTCTTAGCCGCAGAAGAGGATACCAGAGTAAACTTCATTCTAGAGGAGTCTGGAAGTCTATTAACAGAAACAGCGTCTACAAATAGTTTTGACGACTATATCGCACTTGAAGATAACACAGATGAAGGTGGTTTCCTACAATATGAAACAACAGTATTCGCTGGTGGAAGAGTAGTTGCAGAAAGTTTTGAAATAAAACTAGATGGGGGTCAAATACCATTTGAAAATCTAAGACTAAATAGTTCAACAAGTACAAAAGTAAGAATTGGTAATCAACCATTTGTTCGTGGTTCTGTAATTAATGTGAGGGATACTGGAGAAGTAGTTCTTGAAGATGGAACATTAGATAATGTTGGGGAGATTGCATTTCTTGTATTAGACACCACCGCTGATGCTGGTGATAATATAAGTTTAGAAGGTGCAACAGGAATAATACCATAAATAAACGTATAAATAAAACAAAGGATTAGAATATGGCCGCAATAATCACTGAAAAGTTTAGACTGCACAATGCCTCACAATTTGTCGAATCATTTACTGAAGCATCTGCAAGTGTATACTACTTATTTCTGGGAAAGTCAAGTCCCTTTTCATCTGCTACATCTGGGGGTAGTGATAGTTCACCACCCACACCAGCAGACTCAGTAGGACAAACAGAGTATTACTCTTGGGACTCAATGTTGGGTGCAAAGAATATATCTTCATCTGACATTACAAGAGCAGTTGTAAGAAGAAACTTTGCAAACGGAACGACCTACGATATGTATGAACACAACATTAGTTCAGACAATACAACAACTTCTGGTTCATCTAATCTATATGACTCAACATTTTATTTCCTAACGTCTGCGAACAGAGTATACAAAGTTTTAGACAACAATGGTGGAACTTCATACTCTGGTTCTGAACCAACCTCTGAGTCCACATCACCATTTGCATTAGGTGGATATGTTCTCAAGTATATGTACTCTATATCCTCATCTGATGCCGCTAAGTTCTTAACAACGGACTTCATGCCAGTATCTACTGACTCAACTGTAAGTGCGGCCGCAACTGATGGTGCTATTGAGTCACTAATAATTACTGCTGGTTCTGGATACTCAGACGGAACTTACTACGCAGCCGTGTTCGGAGATGGAACAAGTCAAGGAACATCATCTGGTGCGATTGTAAGGATTACAGTATCAGGTGGTGGAATACAATCTTTTGGATTGACTGCTGGTTCAGACACAACAATTCATGCCGCTGGAACTAGTTACACATTTGGAACAGTAAACTTAGGTTCTAGTTTTACATTCTCTGACTCAGACTTATCGAGTGCATCTTCTATGGGAAGTGGAAGTGGTGGTGCAGTATCAGTCGTTATCAGTCCTAAAGAGGGACATGGTAATGATGCAGTTGCAGAACTAGGTGGACATTTTGTGATGACATCTACAACACTAACACAAGCAGAGGGTGATGACTTTACAACTGCAAACGATTTTAGACAGGTTGGTCTTGTTGTAGACCCAACTACTTTTGGAACATCAACAGTCGCAAGTAGCTCAACTGCACGACAAACTTTTGTTTTAAAAGGTTCAAGTGTTTCTGGTACATTCTCAGCAGACGAACAGATAACACAATCATCGACTGGTGCAGTAGGAAAGGTGGTTGAGTTTGACTCAAGTAGAAACTTACTTTACTATCAACAAGAAAGATTTGCAGACTTTGGTACAAGTTCTACAAATGGTGGATACGTTGCGTTTAGTGGAACAAACACAATCACAGGTGGAACATCAAGTGCAACACTAACACCATCAAGTGTAACTGAAACAGTCACACTCGCAAATAACAATACAATATCATTGACAACTGGTTATGCAAATCCAGAGTTACAACCAGATAGTGGTACTATAATCTATCTGGAAAATAGAAAACCAATCTCAAGAGCGTCAGACCAAACGGAAGACATCAAACTTATCATAGAGTTCTAGTATGCCACAAATTACAGACCTAAACATTGCACCTTATTATGACGATTATGACAAAGATGATAATTTTCATCGTGTTCTCTTTCGTCCTGGCTTTGCAATACAAGCGAGAGAACTAACACAACTTCAGTCAATCATGCAAAACCAAATCGAAAGGTTTGGTAGACATATGTTCCAAGAGGGAACTGTCGTTATCCCAGGCCAAGTTACTTATTCAAAAGCAGTAACTAATGTGCAACTTGCAACCACATTCGCTGGAGAAACAATTACACCAAGTCAGTATTATAACGCAACGACTCCTGTGACTATCACAGGTGCAACAAGTGGTATGAAAGCATACGTTATTGGGTATCAAGATGCAACTGCAACGACACAACCATTATTGATACTTAGATACATAAACTCTGGTACAGATAATGCAACAGAGTCCTTTGCAGATGGTGAAAATATAACAGCAGATGTTTCAATTACACACACCTCATCATATGCCACTGAGGTAGCATCTGCAACTACACACTCTTCAAGTGCAGCCCAATTAGGTTCTTCTGTAAAAGTAGAGGAGGGTGTTTATTTCATTCGTGGACAGTTTGTAAGATGTGCAGAACAAACTTTATTATTAAGTTCAAGTTCAACCACAGAAAGTAATCGTGTAGGTTTCACAGTTTTAGAAGAACTTATTACACCAGAAATAGATTCAAGTCTTACGGATAATGCAACAGGAACAACAAACTTTGCAGCTAAAGGTGCTCATAGATTAAAAATTAATCTTACACTTGCAAAGAAAGATTCTGGTTCAACAGATGATACAGACTTTGTAGAATTAGTTACAGTAAAAAGAGGTCAACTTACAGAGAACAGAGTTGACGTTACAAAGTATTCTCAGATAGGTGAAACTTTTGCAAGAAGAACTTTTGATGAGTCTGGTGATTACACAACTAGACCATTTCAGTTTGATGTTAGAGAAAGTATTGATAATTCTGTAAAAACAAAAGAGTTTGGTGGTGTATATTCTAGTGGTGCAACTACTGATGATGGTGGAACTGCTGGAGAGAGTAAACTCGCAATCGCAGTAACGCCTGGAAAAGCGTATGTTCGTGGATTTGAAATAGAAAAGACTGCGATAACATTTAAAGATTTAGAAAAAGCGAGAGATGTAAGAACTATAAATGCTGGTGTTACTAATCTAGAAGTAGGTAACTTTGTTAGAGTAACAAATGCATATGGTATGCCTGACATTGGTGACATATCTGGTGAAACAACACCATACAAACAATTACAACTATTTGAATTACCAACATCAACCAGAGGTGCTACAACTGGAATGGGTAAAAATATAGGTGTTGCAAGACCAAGAGCGTTTGAGTTTTTTCAAGGTGTCGCTGGAGATACAGCCGCAGAACATAAACTGTTCTTGTTTGATGTTCAAATGTTTACAAGACTGACACTAAGTGATACACCAAGTCCCCTACTAACTGCAACACACACAAGTGGTGGTGTAAGACTAGAGGGTGCAACATCTAAAGCAGTTGGATTTGTTTTCAGTACAGAAACTAGTGATGATGGACTTAGAGCTGCATCTGTAATAAACCTTGTGAATGTGAGAGGGACATTCTCAGCAGGTGAAAAGATACTTGCATCTGATAGTGCAGAAACAGGTCAACTTATAGAGGATGCCTCAAACGCTGATTTAACTGTATCTGAAACAAGATCATTTAAGTTTGAAGATGCAAAGGCAGTCTTTATGGATGATGATGATGGTGGTCAAGATTTTACTGCTGATTTATCAGAAAATAAAAGAGGTCAATTATCTTTTGTAAGACAAGAAGATGGTGATGGTGACTTTGTTCTGGGTGAAGATGGTGCTGACTTTGACAGAGTTGAATTGGAAACAGTGAGGTCTGCAACTTTACAACAACCAGAAAAAAATACTGCGATATTTAGATTACCTAAGAGAGTGATAAAAACTCTATTAACAGATGACAACGCTGGTGCAAGTGACTCACAAATAGTTATTAGAAGACAGTTCGTAGGTACTACAAACGCATCTGGTGCTGTTTCATTTTCTGCTGGAACAAATGAAACATTCGCTAGTTTTTCAAACCTAGATTACTCAATATCAATCTTAACGGCTGGTGGTGGTACAGGAGCTCAAGGTGACCATGTTGATATGACAGGTAATATATCTGGAACTGGTAGTAATACAGTCACCATAACTGATGCGACTGTTCTGGGAGCATCTGCAAAAGTTAAGTTCATAGGAACTGTTACCAAGACATCTGTGACTGCAAGAATTAAAACTACTAATTTATTGAAACAAGTAAAAGTTCTTGCAAGTGATGATGATGGTGCGTATGGTGTAAGAGCGAGTGATAAAGAAATATCACTAGGTCGTGCAGACGTTTATAGATTACAAGCAGTATATGACTCAGAAGATACAAGTGCAGATGCAACTGCACCCACTATGGAAATATCAAGTATAGTTGGTACGTTTACCAGAGGTGAGAAAATTACAGGTGGTACAACAAATGCAAAAGGTAGAGTTCTAACCACAACAACTCCAATGACATATACGCTGAACGGAACATTTGGTGTGACTGATTTTGCAGTTGGAGAAACAATAACAGGAGAGTCGTCTGGTGCGACTGCAACTGTAGGAACTAAAACTGCTGGTAGTAAGATAGTTACACAGAACTTTGAACTTGACACAGGACAGAGAGATAATATTTACGACATAGGTAGAATAGTTAGAAAACCAGGCGTGGTGTCACCAAGTGGTAGATTACTTGTAGTGTTTGACTTTTTCTCACATGGTTCTGGTGAGTTCTTCTCAGTAGACTCCTATAGTCCAGTTGCTGGTCAGATGAACTATGATGATATACCAACATACACAGCCGCAAGAATTGACCCAGATGACCCAGAACCAACTGGTAATTTTGACTTACGAGATTGTTTAGACTTTAGACCAACAGTCGCAGATGTTACAGGTGCATCAACAACTGTTACTGCAACGGATACCATTACAGGTAATTCATTTGACTTTACCTCAAGGTCTTTTAGTGGAACAGGTTCGGTTGTAGTTAACACACCGAAACCAGATAGTTCTTCCAACCACGACTTTGAATTTTTTCTTGGTAAAATTGCAACTATATTCCTAACAACTACAGGTGAGTTTAAAATACTAGAGGGTGCATCAGCAGAGTTTCCACGACTACCAAAAGATATAGACAACGGAATGAAACTTGCGACAATTGACTTGCCTGCATTTACATTCAAACCAACTGATGTTAGAGTAAGAAGAGAAAAAACACAAAGGTTTACCATGAGAGATATTGGTAGACTAAAAAATAGAATTGAAAATATAGAAGCCGTAACTGCATTGTCTTTATTAGAAAGAGATGCAGAGTCTTTTGAAATACAAGATGCAAATGGATTGAATAGATTTAAATCTGGATTTATTGTTGATAACTTTGGTGGACACAGAGTAGGTGATGTTCTACACAAAGATTATCAAGTTGCGATTGATATGGAACAGAACTTACTAAGACCTAAGTGTGTCATGAGAAATGTTGCACTTACTGAGGTTGCAACTTCTGATACTGCAAGAACAACTTCTGGTTATCAAAAGACAGGTGACCTACTAACACTACCATATACATCAAGTGCATTTATCACACAACCATATGCAACAAGAGTTGAGAATGTTCAAACATATCTTATACATGAGTGGGTTGGTAAGATAACTCTAGAACCAAGTGGTGATGAGTGGTTTGAAACAGAGGAAGTTCCAGCGTTGATTATCAATGTTGAGGGTAACTTTAACACTATTCAAGCAGGACTAAGAAATCGAGGTGTTATGGGAACTGTATGGAACGCATGGCAGACACAATGGAGTGGAGTTGTTTCAAGAACTACTGAAACAGGTAGGGGTTTTGGAATGAGAGAAACTATTGTTGAAAGAACAATAGAAACCACTAGAACAGATTTGACAAGAACAGGTGTTAACACACAAGTTGTAGAGAATATAGAGGAAGAGTCACTAGGTAACAGAGTTATATCAAGAGCCATCATACCTTTCGTAAGACCAAGAACTCTAACTGTTACAGGAGAATGTTTCAGACCAGGCATAAGATTGTATGCGTTCTTTGATGGTAAAGACATGAGTACATTTGTTACACCATCTGCTGAAGAGTTTTCTAATGTTACATCACCAGTTGAGGGAAGTCCATTAATTACGAATGGGTCTGGTAAAGCTTCATTCTCATTTAGAATACCAGAGTATAGATTTCAAGGTCAAGAGTCACAACCAAGTTTTAAGAGTGGTGAATTAGAATTTAGATTATCATCAAGTTCAACAAACTTAAAAATTCCTTCTCCACTTTCTGCTGGACAAACAACTTACATATCATCTGGTATTCGTGAAACTGTACAGGAAACAATTATTGCAACTAGAAACGCAGAGGTTGTACAGATGAGTGTTAATCAATCAACAAGTGTTACTGATACATCTACTGTTGCATCTAGAGTTATAGGATTTGCAGATGATGATAGAGATGGTGGTGGTGCAAATAGTGAACCGCCAGATATTACATCTTTTGATCCACTCGCACAAACATTTCTTGTGATAGAAACAGGTGGTTGTTTTCTAACGAGTTTAGATTTATTCTTTTCACAGAAAGATAATATTTTACCTGTTTGGGTTGAAGTGAGAAATGTTGTAAATGGATACCCTGGCCCTAAACTGATACCTTTTGGTAGAAAAGTTTTAGAACCAGCAGATGTCAACATTAACTCAGACACAGGAAATGTTGCAACAACTTTTACCTTTGACTCTCCAATCTTTTTACAAAAGGGTACTGAGTATTGTTTTGTTGTGATGTCTAATAGTTTAGAATACAAAGTATGGATATCACAAATGGGTGAACAAGACGTAGGTGGAACTAAGAGAGTTATATCTGCACAACCACATCTTGGAACTTTATTTAAATCTCAGAATAATAGAACATGGGATGCAGTGCAATCTCAAGACATGAAGTTTACACTACGAAAAGCTGTATTTAATACAGGTGGTGCAACGATATCTATGACTAACGATAATATCTTAGAAGCGAGAACTATTGAAGAGGGTTCTTCTACTCCTGTCTATGCAGAAAAACTTCTTGCAAATCCAATAATAATTACTAACGGAACTACTAAAGTAAAAGTAAATCATAGAAATCATGGAATGTATAGTACCAGTAACAACGTAGTTATAACTGGTGTATCTTCTGGTGTATCAACAACAGTCGCTACAACTGCAATTACTATCTCATCAACAAGTTTAGTCATTACGTCTGCAACAAACTTTCCAAGTTCTGGAACTGTAACAGTAAAGGTCAATAATGAGATAATGTCTGGTACAATATCTGGAACTACACTTTCAAGTTTAACCAGAGGTATTGGTTCTTCAGATGCAGCCGCACACGCAGTTGGTGATACTATAGAACTATATCAAATAAATGGTGTTCCTTTAACAGAGATAAACAAAACTCATACTGCAATTGCAGATATAGGTATTGACTCATACACACTTTCGATAACAAGTACACCATCTGTGACTGGTACATCTGGTGATGTACAGGTGGGTGGAACTTCTGTATTTGCAAGTGCGAACTATAGATTTGAACTAATGCAAAGTGCTATCTCTACATTAGAACTAATAGATACCTCGATTGAGTCAACTGTAAGGACAACATCTGGTACAAGTCCAAGTGGTACAGAAACATCTTTTACAACAGAAACATCTGGAAATGCACAAGCGTTCCCTCTTGGGGAGAACTTTGATTTTGAAACAACTAGATTAGTCGCATCACAAGTCAATGAAACAAACGAATTATCTGGTTCTAAGTCTTTCTTCATAGACTTAAAATTATCAACAACTAATGCAAACTTATCTCCAGTAATCGACTTGGATAGAGCGTCAGTCAACTTGATTGCAAATAGAATTAATAATGTTGACAGTTCATCTGATGTATATCCAACTACAGACTTCAATGCATCAACTGAACCAGATGGTGATAACAATGTTGCAGTATACTTAACTAGAGGTATTGCACTTGAAAACCCAGCGACATCACTCAAGGTGTTCTTTGCAGCCGCAAAGAAATCAACGTCTGAAATTAAAGTTTTACACAAAACTCTAGGTTCTGATGAGTCAGTAGACTTTGATGAAAAGGGGTTTTCATTCTTTAACACAACAGGAACTACAGACTCTACTGTGAGAAATTCTCTATCAGATGAAGATTTTCAAGAATATGTGTTCACCGCTGGTGTTACAGATGATGGTATAGGAGAACCACTACCAGAGTTTTCACAATTTCAAATCAAGATAGTGATGCAAGGCACAGATGCAGCTAATCCACCACTACTCAAAGATTTACGAGTTATAGCGTTGGCAACATAAGATGAGTGACTATATAAAAGTACAAGGGTATAATGGTTTAGTTAGAGATACTAACAGTCATGCAATTATAAATAAAGATAAAACTGCATATAATCTCGCAAAACGAAGAGCAGAAGAAGCTCAAAAACAAAGAGATGAAATAAGAGGTGCATCAAGGGAGATAAATAATCTTAAATGTGAGATGCATGAAATTAAGAGTATGTTAAAAACATTATTGGAAAGAGACTAATATGGCAATATCAGCAACACAAATCGCAACAAGTAATACACTTGAGAATTTTAGACAACAATTCAACAATCTTCAGACTGATGTTAATGGATTAGAATCTGGAACTCTCACATTTAGTTCAGTTAGTGCAACAACCACATCTACCTCTGCACTCAACATCTTAGAAGACGGAACAATAGTCTTTGAGGGTGCAACTGATAGTACTAATGAAACAACACTCACAGTAACAGATCCTACCGCTGACAGAACAATCACACTACCAGATGCAACAGGAACAGTTTTTCTAACTGAAACAACCGACACAGCAATCTTCAGTGATAAGACTGCACTTAGTTCTGGTGATGTTGTAAGTGGAACTGACGTTCTACTTATCGCAGATATTTCTGCAACTACGTTAAAAAAGATTACTGTAGATAACATCTTTAGTTCTGTTGGTGGTCTTGCATCTCTTGCTGGTGACTCAACTCCTCAGTTGGGTGGCGATCTTGATGTAAACGGCAACAAGATTACATCTGCCTCAAACGCAAACGTAGAGATTGAACCAAATGGAACAGGTAATATTCTCCTAGACTCAGATCTCATTACACTAGGAAGTGGTACTGAGGTTGGTCACTTATCCACTCCAGGCACACAAGATATCAAACTATCTACAAACTCTGGAACGGACTCTGGTACAATCGTAATCACAGATGGTGCAAATAATGATATTACATTAACACCAAACGGAACTGGTGATGTAGTTCTTTCTGCTGACTCAGTAACAGTTGGTGACTCTGGTGCAGCTGCGACTTTGACCTCAAATGGTGCTGGTGCGTTAACAGTTACAACTGGTGGTGCTACAGACTTAACACTAAGTACAAATGGTGGAACTAACTCTGGTACAATTGTTATCACAGATGGTGCAAATGGTGATATCACACTAACACCAAACGGAACTGGTGATGTAGTTCTTGTTGGTGATACAGTCACAGTCGGTGACGCTGGTGCGGCCGCAACTTTATCATCTAATGGTGCTGGAACATTAACAGTTACCACTGGTGGTGCAACTGATTTAATCATGAATACAAATGGTGGAACAAACTCGTCTGCATTGAAAATTGTGGACGCCGCTAATGGTAATATAGAAGCGACACTCAACGGAACTGCTGTATTTCAAGTTGATGGTACTAATGGTATT
>VMHT01152532.1_pt1 | contig 48622 bp, 71 predicted proteins | sample 4693611 | NCBI WGS metagenome assembly VMHT01 (sample SAMN12280063, study PRJNA550983) | marine metagenome | isolation source: seawater sampled from same location over 5 years 0.02-0.2 micron viral filtrate | place: USA: collected off the coast of southern California halfway between the port... ... | reverse complement strand
GCGTGATGTAGGCAAATCAACAGCAGGTATAGCAGCAGCATTTAAAAGAATGGGTCCCATCATTGGGGTTGCTGTTGGTGCAATAGTTGTAAGAAAACTTGGTCAAATGGGAATGGCTGCAATCAACATGGCAGGTGATGTTGAAGAAATGCAAGCCAAATCAAGTGTGGTTTTTGGTCAATTTAGAGATGAAGTTGTTGCAGATTTAGATGTATTTGGAGATGCAGTAGGGCGCAGCACCCATAAATTAGAAGAAATGGCATCAAGTGTTCAAGATACATTTGTACCAATGGGATTTGCTAGAGGTGAAGCTGCAAAATTATCAGTAGAATTAACAAAATTAGCAGTTGATACAGCATCATTTAATAATGCAAGTGATGTTGATACCATGAGAGCATTCCAAAGCGCGATAGTTGGTAATCACGAAACGGTAAGAAGATTTGGTGTTGTAATTACAGAGGCAACATTACAACAAGAACTTTATCGTATGGGTATCAATAAAAGTTCTAAAGAAGTTACAAACGCAGAAAAAGTACAAGCAAGATTAAATCTTATTACGGCAGGTTTAGGCGATGCTCAAGGTGATGCAGCAAGAACCGCAGATAGTTTTACCAACCAAACAAAAGCATTAAAAGATGAATTTTTTGATTTATCTGTAGAAATTGGACAAGAACTCATTCCAGTTGCACTTCAATTGGTTGAAGTATTTAGGGATGGGATTGGTGCTACAAGGGCTTTTCTTATTGCAATTGGTTTTCTTGAGGAATTTGGAGACGATCTTGCAGGTGTAACTGCAGAATTGCAAGCAGCTCGAATAGAACTGAAAAAATTACAAGACGATTCGGAAAACAGTACTACCGCAGGGCGCACAAGAAAGAATTTTAGAGATGCTATAAATCGACAAGAAGCCTTTATTAAAACTTTAGAAGAAGAACTAGAACAGTTACAACTTATAGCAGATATTGAGAAAGCACTGGCTAGTGTTCCTGATAATAAAGCAACAGGCGGTAAAACAATCGGTCAAGATGTTAGAGAGGAACTTGAGAAAAACGCAATTCTTAGAGAACAAGTACGAATGCAATTGCAGCTTAATGAAGCAGTAGCCAGTGGTAATGCAGCGGCAATAGAAAGAGCAAAGTTAAGAATTGCAGAATTCCCTGCATTAAAAAGATCAGCAGGTTTTGTTGAAAGCTTAACAAACAAAGAAGAAAAGTTAATGCTTGCAACAGAAAGATATACTGGCATTGAAGATGGTGTAATTGTTGTAAGTGGTCAATTAGGTATTGAGTTAGAAAAACTTGGCGAAAAATATGATGAATTGACCGAAGAAATTGAAGAAATTACTCCTATGTATGATGCGCAGTTACAAGCGGTTCATTCACTAGCACAAGGAATGTCAGACGCTTTCACTGATATGTTTATGAGTGGTAAGTTTAACCTAGAGTCACTTAAAGATATTTTTAGAAGTTTTGTAAGAACCATGATTGCAAAAGCAATTGAGTTATTTGTTGTAAATAGAATACTCAGTATGATTTTTCCAAGTGCTTTTTCTAGTACAGCATCAGGTGCATTTATTCCAAAACTAGCCTCTGGTGGTGCTGTTCACGGAAAACAAGCGTATGTTGTGGGTGAAAGAGGTCCTGAGATTTTTGTTCCAAATTCAGCAGGTTCTATTATGAACAGCAACAATACACGTTCTGCAATGAGTGGAAGCAGTGGTGCTACAGTTATTCAAAACATCAATGTTACGACAGGTATACAACAGACAGTAAGAAATGAAATCCGATCACTTATGCCAGAGATAGCTGCAAATGCTAAAAATGCAGTGGCAGACACAAAAAGGCGTGGCGGTAATTTTGGAAGGGCTTTTGCATAATGGCTATTTCTTATCCTTTGGCATTACCTACAGCGACAGGCATTAAGTCAATTACATGGACAATGGTAAATTCTGTATCCTATTCTGAAAGTCCATTTACCTTTGCAGGTCAAGTTCATGCTTATAATGGTGAGCGATGGGAAGCAGATATAACATTGCCAAAAATGAAAAGAGCAAATGCAGAACAATGGATTGCTTTTCTTGCAAGTTTACGCGGTAGGTACGGCTCATTTTTATTAAATGATCCTGATGCAACAAGCCCAAGAGGTACAGCTACGGCTGCAACAATAAGTGGTGCGGCAGGTGATAGGACTGTTTCAGCAACAGTTGCTAATGGAAATACATTACTTGCAGGTGATTATATTCAGCTTGGAACGGGAAGTGATAGTACCCTACATAAGGTCGTAGCAGACTTCACAGGCACAGGGAGTGCAGCTAACCTTGAAATATTCCCTGCACTAAGGAAAACACGTTCTAGTGTCTCAGCGGACCTCACAAGCGCATCTGGACTATTTAGGCTTAATAGCAATGAAACATCATGGAATGCAGATGATGTAAGTACTTATGGAATTTCATTCGGAGCGGTTGAGGTTGTATGAGTCGATCTATAAATGCAAATATTGTTTCAGCATTAGCAAATCCTGAGATTGAACCGTTTTACGCGGTTAAAATGGCATTTTCTACAGCAACACTTTTTCTTTGGACAGGATATGGTGATAAAACAATAAATAGTGAAACCTATATTGGGTCAGGTAATTTACTTTCTATTGATGGTTTAGCAGAAGCGAGTGATCTATCAGCAACAGGAACAGATATTGTTCTAAATGGGATTGATAGCACCATTCTCACATATGCCTTGACTGAAGAATATCAGGGAAGGGAAGTTAATATATATTGGGGCGTTGGGGGTGTTTCTGAGGTTGTAGAAGTTTTTAGTGGTTATATGGATCAAATGATAATCACAGATAAAGGCGATACATCTACAATTAAACTTTCTGTTGAAAGTAAATTAATAATTTTAGAGCGTCCAAATATCCGTAGATATACAGAAGGAAGTCATTCATCTGTTATTGCAACAGAAGGATATTCAAATAGTAATGATAGTTTTTTTCGATGGGTAGCTAAATTACAAGATGTTCAAGTTCCTTGGGGTCGTGAGACGGAGACAGGCGATGAAACATCCTGACTTAGATATGTTAAATAATTATATTGCAGAAATAAAAAATAAGCCATTTCAATGGTTTGAGCATGATTGTTTAACTTTTACAAATAATGCTTTTAAAAAAATGTATGGCAAGGGATGGGCTGATGATTGGCTTTCAAAGTATCATAAAGATGGTGAGCCGTTCAAAAGAGATAAACTTAGAAAAATATTTAATGCAAAAACAATTGAAGAAGCAATTGATCAAAAATTGCAGAGAATTAGTTTTGTACCGCCAAAGGGGTCTTTGGTTTTAACGGATAAAGCCAGATATTGGGTCATTGGTAAAGCGATGGGAATTTCTGTTGGTAATGATGCAATCTTTGTTTCTGATCATGGACTGAATGCAATGCCGATAGAATACATAACAGATGCTTGGATTAATCCATGAAATATCAATTAGGTGATTTTACTGTAAAATATTGGAATGATTGGGATAGAGTTCCGCGATCTCCTACACAAGTTGGTTTTGCTATATTGGGACAACTTGGAATTATGGCAAGCACAACAGTTGCTTTCTTTGTAGGTATTGCAACCATCGCGGCTGTTGCTTGGATAGCTAAATCCTTAATGCCAAAGTTTGATATGGATGCTTTTGGATCAAGTAGCGGTCTTATGACTAATACAAGAAATGCTACTGCACCTCAGGAACTTGTATATGGTACAATTCGCAAAGGCGGCATAATAACATATCTTGAGTCAAATGGAAGTACTAATGAATATTTGCATCAAATTATTTGTTTGGCAGGTCATGAAGTAAATTCAATTGGTAATATTTACATAAATGATGAAGTTGTTACGCTTGATACAGATGGTAATGTAACAACATCAACATGGAAAGATAATGATAATAATTCAACAATCTTAATTAAAAAATTTACTGGTGCAGCTAATCAAAATATTTATACAACACTAAACGCACTTTCTAATGGTCCTAGTTGGGCAAATGGCTCAACTGGCGATGATACAAATTTCCGTGGTCAAGGCATCGCTTGTATCTATGTAAGACTTAAATATAACCAAGATGTATTTCATCAAGGCGTTCCATTATTCACCGCTTTAGTACAAGGTAAAAAGGTTTTTGATCCTAGAAATTCTTCTACGTCTTTTTCTGCAAATGCAGCATTGTGTATAAGAGATTATCTAATATCAAAATATGGATTAAATAATGCCACAGCTATCAACGACACCGTATTCTCTACTGCTGCAAATACTTGTGATGAAAATGTTTCTCTTAGCGGTAGTGGGAACGAAAAAAGATATGAAATAAATGGTGTTCTTTCTCTAGATAGACAACCAAAAGATATTTTAGGTGATATGGTTGCTGCTTGTGCAGGTACTCTTTATTGGGGGCAAGGCGAATGGCAGCTTGTAGTTGGTGCATATTCCACACCTGTCAAGACATTAACGCTTTCTGATTTTAGAAGCGATATAACAATTTCTACAAAACATTCTAGGCGAGATAATTTCAATATAGTTCGCGGAATGTTTAATGATAGTAACGCAGATTATATAAGATCAGATTATCCCGAAATAAAAAGCGCAACATTTATATCAGATGATGCAGGGGTAGAAAATGCGTTAGATTTTGGATTGCCTCTCACCACATCAAGTTCTATGGCGCAAAGATTAGCAAAATTAACCTTATTTAGATCAAGAGAACAAATGACTGTTACGGCTGATTTTAGTTTATCAGCATTAGAAATACAGGTCGGTGACATCATAGGCATTACAAATGCAAGATATGGATGGAGTGCTAAAGATTTTGAAGTTATTGGATGGAAATTAAGAAATGATAGTTCTGGTGGTGAATTAAAAGTCGCTTTGACTTTACGAGAAACATCATCGGCAGCATTTTCATGGTCGGCAGAGGAAGCAGAATTAAAAGCAAATGATAGTACTTTAACAGATATTCGCGCAGGTTTAAGTCCGTCAAATGTTACCGTTACAGATATTGGTAATATTCAAAATGATGGTTCATTTGTAACGCAAGCGAGAGTTTCATGGACTGCGGCTGCAAGTGAAATGATCAGTCATTATGAAATAGAATGGAAAAAAACTAGCGATAGTAATTATTTTAGAACCGAAATTCCATCAACAGATACGGCTGCAAATATCGGTCCTTTAGAAAGTGGAGCGCAATATAACGTAAGGGTTCGGGCGGTATCAGTAAGAGGAAATACTGGTTCATTTGTTGCAACAACACATACAGTTGGGGGAGATACGACAGCCCCATCACCTGCAACATCACTGACAGCAACAGGTGGTGCAAAGCTTGTAACCTTAGATTGGACTGCGCCAACTACGCAAGTTGGGGGCGGTGCTTTATATGATCTAAAAGGATATAATATTTATCGTGCTACATCTAATTCTAAACCTGCAAATCCAATTGCTTTTGCTTTAGCAGATAAATTTACAGACACAGCATTAGCAGTAAATACTCAATATTATTATTGGGTTGAGGCAGTTGATTTCTCAGGAAATGCAAGCACCGCCATTACTGCAAATGCAACCACTGATGCTTCAACAGGCGGTGCAGATACAGATACAAGCGTGTATTCTGGAATATTGTATTATACAACCTTACAAGCCTCTGCACCTACAGCGCCAACAAATAATACTGGTACATTTAGTGTATCTAATAAAGCATTTAGCACACCACCAACAGGATGGTCTCATAGCCAAACAACAGTAAGCAATACAAGTTTTTCAGAAAAAGAATGGACTGTTCCTTATACAGTTGAGGCTAATGTAAGCGGAACAGTAACAAGTATTACTTATGGTGAAACTAATGGTGCTTTCCAAATTACTGATACGATTGAAAGTTCTAATTTTGTAACAGGATCAAGCGGTGCAGGTTGGAGAATTCAAGAGAATGGTACGGCAGAATTCAGTGCAGCTTCAATAAGAGATACTTTATCAGTCGGTCAAATTCCTACGTTAAACACCAGTGATTTGAATAATGATGCAGGGTTTATAGGTAGTTCTGCATTATCAGGTTATGCTACAACATCACAGCTAAATAGTAAGTCTACAGTCTATTATCAAAGTTCGCAGCCTAGCGGATCGTCTGGTGATTTGTGGTTTAATACTTCTACTGGCAAATATTTTCATCATAATGGTAGTGGTTTTGTGCAAGCCTCTATTGAAGCAGATAGTATTGTTGCAAGTTATGTTTATGCAGGTACGATTAATGGTGCAAACATAAATGCAGGTACTATTACGGCTGATAAGCTTGCAGGTATTACTTCAAACGCCTTTTATAATGCTTCGCATACAATATATAACCCAATAGGCTCATCGATGAATAGTTTTACGCTTTCTTTAGGCGCAGTAGATTCTGGTTCTGTTATCTTATTACCAGTAGGTGCTAAGAAAAATAACAATACTCCTAGTTCTTCAGCTAATAGTGAAAGACTTGCTTTATATGCGTCAAGTGTAAATTTTAGCACTTCATTTAGTAGTTTTACTACTGGAACTTACCCAAGCGGAACTCCAATATTCTCTGTTCCAGAAAACAGTTTGGCGACAAATGCAGTTGCATCAACAGCATTGATGGTAGTATCAGGTTCATCAAGTAATGCTTCAATTACATTTCAATATAGAAGTTTAAGTAATAGCCGTGCTATTTATGCGGATATTTTTGGCGCGGCAATTGCATTTAAGGCATAGAGATAGTTATGATTAATAAAAGCATTTATAGCAAAGCGGATGGTTTATTAGCTTTTAGAGTACAATCTAGTAACGAACCTGATTTAAGTAGTTTTCCCTTAGATGATTTTTGGATATTTGATACTTATGAAGATGAACTTACAAAATGTGTTGATGGAGTTGTTCAATCATTATCAGAAACAGATATAAATAATATTTATGGTGAAAAATATTTAGATGATTTTAGAGAAGATAGAAACCAACTCTTAGATAAATCTGATTGGACGCAAATGATTGATAGTCCTCTTTCAGATAGCAAAAAAACAGAATGGCAAACATATCGTCAAGCACTTCGCGATATGCCGTCACAAGAGAGTTTTGATCCTCTAAATCCATCGTATCCTACAGAACCATCTTAGGGCTTCTATTATTTGCAGAAATGATGTAGAGTGCAGGTGCATATGCAAATTGAAACGGAGATTTAAATTATGGCAACTATAGCGGACAGGGTGTTTGATAACGGATTGACCGTTTTGGACACAGAAGCAAATAAAATTGTGGTTACTTCTCAAGAGGCTACAACTTTTGCACAGGCAAACGCAACTTATGCACTAGGTAATTCAACATCACTTTCTATTGCCGCACCTGCGGATAGATCAGGCGGTGGTCGTGAAGTTACTGCGGCAGCTATTACAGATGGAAGTATCACTGGAACAGGAACTGTAACCCATTATGCAATAATTGACACAACAAACAGTCGATTATTAGTGACCGGATCACTTTCTGCCTCACAATCAGTAACTTCTGGTAACACTTTTAGCCTTGCTTCTTTTACAGTGGGCATTCCAGACCCATCATAGGTTTTTTTAAATGGTTCATCATAATCTAAGTGCCGTTTCAGATGAACACGGTAAAAAAATTGCTGAAAAAGATTTTTCGGTTGTACTTAAAGAAAAAAAGAAAAAAACCGAAGAAGATGATGTAAAAGACGAAAGCAAGTAAAGATGGTAAAATTTGCAGATCGGGTCAAGGTAGCTACTTCAACAACAGGAACAGGAACAGTTACTCTTGGGTCTGCTTCTAGTGGTTATCAAACATTTGCTAGTGGCGGTATTTCTAATGGAGATACCGTCCGTTACGTTATTGAGGAAGGTACAGCTTGGGAGATCGGGCAGGGTACTTATACTCATAGCGGAACAACATTATCTAGAACTCTTAGTAGTAGCTCAACAGGATCACTTTTAAATTTAGGTGGTTCAGCTTATGTGTTTATCAGTCCAAGTGCGGCTGATTTAACTTTATCAGGGGCAGCGCATAATTTTACAGCATTCACAGCGACATCAGGACAAACCTCATTCAGTGTAAATTACACAGTAGGTAATATTTTGGTATTTATGAATGGTGCTAAATTAGATGCAGGTTCATTTACGGCTACAAATGGAACATCAGTTGTTCTTGGTTCTGGTGCTTCAACTGGCGATATAGTAGAGGTCGTTGAATATGGTGGTGCATCTGCAAACTATTCAACAACAGAGTTTACTGCAACAAATGGACAGACTGCATTTTCTGGCAGTTATAATATTAACAAATCAGCCGTTTATTTAAATGGCATCTTATTATTACCAACCACTGATTATGCTATCAGTGCGTCGGCAGTGACCTTAGTTAGCGGTGCAAATACTGGCGATATTATACAAGTTCAACAATATGCTATTTAGGATTTGGTCATGAGTATAAACAGAAATTTAGCGACTTTTGCAAAAGATGTTCAAACAGATGGGACATTACAAGACTCAAGTGTGCAGGGTATATCGGTTACAGTCACAGTATCAGGTGGAAAATATGTAATTGATGGCACTTCACAGCAAACAATGTTTATACCGAAAGGTGTAAAATATCGCTTTGACGTTTCAGATAGTTCGGTAAGTGGACATCCATTAGTATTCTCAACAACATCAGATGGTACTCATGGCGGTGGCTCTGCATATACAACTGGTATTACAACATCAGGAACAGCAGGTAGTTCTGGAGCATATGTTGAAGTTCAATTACAGCAAGACGCTCCTGATTTACTTTACTACTATTGTTCCTCTCATAGCGGCATGGGCGCAGGTGCAGAAACCGCACCACAAGGGTCAACGTATGGAAACAGTGATGTAGATACTCATTTGAACACAAGCGGTGCATCTAGCGGTCAGCTATTAGGTTGGAATGGCTCAGATTATGCTTGGGTTGCAGACAGTGACACTAGCGGAATTGATAATATTGTTGAAGATACTTCTCCTCAATTGGGAGGCTCGCTTGATGTAAATGGACAATCAATAATTTCTGCATCAAATGGTAACATTGCAATTACGCCAAATGGATCAGGAAAGGTTGTTATTGATGGGCTTTCACACCCAACAGCAGATGGATCAGCTAACCAAGTTTTAAAAACAGATGGTAGCGGAAATCTGAGTTTCGTAGATCAATCATCAGGCGGCATTGCAAGTGTAGCAGCTGATACTACTCCGCAGTTAGGTGGTTCGCTTGATGTAAACGGACAGTCTATTGTCTCAGCAAGTAACGGCAATATTGCTATAACGCCTAACGGATCAGGTAAAATAATTCTTGATGGGCTATCTTTCCCAACGGCAGACGGAAGTGCAGATCAAGTCCTTAAAACTGATGGTTCTGGAAATCTTAGCTTTGTTGCACAATCAACAGGGGGTGGTGGGGGAAGCCTTACAGCTACGGCAGATGGTGCATTATCTGACGGAACATTAGTTGCTGTCAATGCTGATGGTACGGTGAGCAATGTTTATAAAACTAATGCAGCGGCAGTCGGTACAGCCGTAGTTTTTGAAAGTGGTATGACTTTTGATTTAGATGCTGTTTATGATCCTGACAGTGCAAAAGTTATTGTAGCGTATTCAGATGCAGGAGATAATACTGGTAAAGCAGTTGTTGGAACGGTAAGTGGATCATCTGTTTCATTCGGGTCTCCTGTTACTTTTAATAGTGGTGCAACAGGCTCAGTAGGCATTGCTTATGACACGGCAGCTAATAAAGTCGTAATTGTCTATAAAGATACAGGAAATAGCAGTTATGGTACAGCAATTGTCGGCACAGTTTCGGGTACAAGTGTAAGCTTTGGCTCAGAGACAGTATTCAAAAGTGCAACATTAGGCACAGGAGTTAAAGCATCTTTTGATAGTGCAAATGGGAAAGTTGTAATAACTTATGCTACAGGAACTAGCTCAGGAAATGCTGTTGTAGGCACGGTTTCGGGATCGTCAATCACCTTTGGTTCAGAGGCAACATTTGAAAGCGCAAACACGCAGGTTCAAGATACAGTTTATGATCCTGATGTTGGCAGAGTTTTAGTTTCTTATCGTGATGGTGGAAATGGATATTATGGTACAATAGCGGTTGGCACAGTTAGCTCAACATCTATAAGCTTTGGAACGCCTGTTGTTTATAATTCAGCAAACACTGGTATTAATGCGTTAGCATATGACACGGCTAACAATAAAGTAGTAGTTGCATATTCAGACGTAGGAAATAATACTCATGGATATGCCAAAGTAGGAACTGTATCGGGTACAACTGTTTCATTTGGATCGGCTGTTGAATTTGAAGATGCTGTTATAGAAAGCGGTATGTCTGTATATGATCCAGTTGCAGGTAAAGTATTAATTACATACTCAGACGCAGGTAATTCAGACTATGGAACAGTCATTGCAGGTACAGTTTCTGGAACATCAATAAGCTTTGATACAGCAACGGTTTTTGAAAGTGCACAGGCTTATTACAACGCCATTGTTCACGATGTTGCAAGTGGTAAGAATTTAATAGCTTATCGTGATATTGGTAATTCAAGTTATGGAACAGGAGTGGTTTATAGCCCTCAAAGCCAATCATCAATTTTAACATCAGAAAACTTTGTAGGTATTTCAGACGGTGCTTATGCTAGCGGTGCAACAGCGACAATACAAACCGCAGGGTCTACGGATGATGCACAAAGCGGATTAACCGCAGGTCAAAGTTATTATGTGCAGTCAAATGGAACGCTTGGATTATCTCCTGATACAATTGAAGTATTAGCAGGTACGGCTGTTTCAGCTACAGAATTATTGATAAATCCAGATACAAATCCTGCAACTTTTGGAACTTCTCAAGTCGATGCACACCTTAATGTAAGTAGTGCTTCTTCTGGGCAAATTCTTAGTTGGAATGGTAGTGATTACGCATGGACAGCGGATGGTGGTGGGTTGAATGTTGTAAGCTCTCATTCTCAAACATTAAGTTCTAATACAACGGTTGCAGCAACAGATAATGCAATGTCAGTAGGACCATTAACAGTAGCAAATGGAGTCACACTTACGATTTCATCAGGAGCGAGATACGTTGTAGTCTAATGAGTGAATTAAAAGTAGATACAGTTGTAAATTTAGCAGGTACTGGTAAGCCCAATTTCCAAAATGGGGTTACTGTAAACGGTGCAGCTACGTCTACGCTTAACCTAAATCAATATACCGCCAGTTCCTCAGAACCTAGCAATCCTGATAATGGTGCTTTGTGGTGGGATACTGCGAATGAGAAAACCTTTATCTATGCAGAAGGTGAGTGGAAGGAGACTATTGGAGTTGCGGCAGGTATTTCTTGGGGTGGCAGTAGGGGAATTGCTTATTTAGGTTATAATTCTTCTAGTAATATAAATAATATAGATTATTTTGATATAAGTTCATCTGGGAATGCGAGTGATTTTGGAGACACTACAACTATAAATGGATATTGTTCCGCAGCATCAGACAGTTCAAGAGCCTTGCGTTTCGGTGGTATCAATTCTCCAAGAAATGAAATAGATTATATTACCACTTCTACTACTGGCAATGCTACGGATTTTGGCGATTTAGTAGAACCAGTATGGACAGCAACAGGATTTGGTGATGGAACATATGCTTTTGTAGCAGGGGGTTGGGCGGCATCTGCAAGAACAAATGTTATTCAATATGTTACAGTACAGACCCCTGCAAACTCACAAGATTTTGGCGATATGACAGTTGAAAGAGCGCACCTTGCTAGTGGTAATGATGCAACGCGAGGTGTAATTGCAAGCGGAAGATCAACAAGTAATAATCCTGATTCCACAATGGATTATATTACGACAGGTACGACAGGGAATGCTACCGATTTCGGTGATATGACTACACCACGATCATATTTAGCAGGTGGAAGTGATGCTACAAGAATTGTATTTGGCGGTGGTAATGCACATCCTAATGGCACTCAAAATGTAATTGAATATATCACAACGCAAACACTAAGTAATTCAGTGGATTTTGGGGATATGTTATCAAATATTGAAAAATACAGTGCAGCATCAAATGGAACTAATCTTTGTTTTATTGGTGGTAATGGTTCGGCAAGTCCACAAGATACAATACAAAGTGTGGTCATACAAACCTTAGGAAATGCAACTGATCATGGTGACTTAACTACCGCGTCTAGACAGGGTGCAGCTACATCAGGAAACGCTTCTTAGGAGAAAGAAATGTCAGAAATAAAAGTTGATACAGTAGTAGACGCGGCAGGTACAGGAAAGCCAAACTTCTCTAATGGCGTAACAATGAATGGTGCTGCACTTTCTACGCTTAACTTAGGAGAATACACCGCAAGTTCTAGTGAACCAAGTTCTCCAGAAAACGGTTCAATCTGGTGGGATACAACAAACGAAAAGATATTTCTTTACATTGCAGGTGAGTGGAAGGAAACAATTGGTATTGCACCAGCTGCATGGTTTGGCGAAAGAGGCTTGTTTTTTGCAGGTGACTCATCAGGTGGTGCAAACACTACAAATGTAATAGATTACGTTTCTATTTCTAGTGCAGGGAATGCAACTGATTTCGGAGATATGGCACATAACGCATACTACCCTGCGGCAACTTCAAACGGAACAAGAGCGATTGTTACGCAAGGTTTTAAAGGTTCAGCAAGTAATGATTTACTTTATGTGACTACAGCCACAACAGGTAATTCAACTTTCTTTGGCGATCTAACAACGACTACTTATAATGGTGGTGCGTGTTCAGACGGAAGTAGAGGTATTAGATGGGCAGGTGAAAGTACCAATACGATAGATTATGTTACCATTGAAACAACAGGAAACGCTACTGACTTTGGAGATGATGTAGCTAGTATAAACGGTGGTAGAGCAACTAGTGACTCAACGTATGGCTTTCGGGCAGGGGGTACTTCTGGTGCTGCTAGTGGTCGTGATGATATTTCCTACATAACAATTCAAACAACTGGCAATGCAGCAGATTTTGGGGACTTGTTAGGTAATAACCAAACAGGCGGTTTGTGTTCTGATACAACAAGGGCTGTTTATTTTGGGGGTTATCCCGATGCGCTTACAAATGTCATACAGTATTGGACAACAGGAACAACATCAGGAAATGCGGTTGATTTTGGTGATTTAACTTCAGCGTCACGGCATCATTCAGCAAGTGCAAATGGAACAAAAGCTGTCGTTGCTTTAGGTTCAACTGGATCAGTCAGTAGTCCGACTAACACGATTGAACAAGTCACTATTCAAACAACAGGTAATTCAACGGATTTTGGTGATCTTACACAGGCAAGATATGGGTCTGCGGCTGCATCAGGTTCTGCTGCATAGGAGAAAATTATGTCAGAATTTACAACAAGAAAAATTACAGATCGTGCAGGTACAGGCGCACCAAGTTTTACATACGGTCTAAATTCTGGCGGATCAGATAGCGGTTTAATTGGTAAGGCATACACTTCATCAGGAACACAACCTTCTTCCCCTGCAAACGGTGATCTCTGGTACGATAGCACCAACGATAAATTGTATTATTATGTGGCAGGTGAGTTTAAACAGATAACTCATAGCAATGCTATCCCTCCATTTGGTTGGGGTGGCGAAAGAGCTTTATGGGGCGGTGGACACCTTCCTCAATCTGGTCACGCAAGAGGTAATGTAATTCAGTATCGCGCTATTTCTACATTAGGTAATGCAGCAGATTTTGGTGATTTAACATCCGTTGTTTCTTACCCTGCTGCTTTAAGTAATGGTTCACGTGGGGTATGGGGAGGTGGTGCAACACCAAGCGCAGATAACAGAATTGCATACGTTACAACTTCTACTTTAGGAAATGCTCAAGATTTCGGTGATCTAACATCAGCTAGAACATATGCAAGCGGCAATGGTGATGGTACGTATGGGTTGTTTGCAGGTGGGGTAGTAAGTGGTGCTCAAAATAATGTAATAGATTACATCACAGTAGCTTCAACAGGAAACGCAACTGATTTTGGAGACTTAACACAAGCAAGGTATCATGTAGGCGCAGCAGGTGATGCAACCAGAGGTGTTTATATTGGTGGGTGGCTTGATGCCTCTCCATTTTCCTCAAATATAATTGATTACGTTACATATGCTTCAACTGGTAATGCCACTGATTTTGGTGATTCAATAGCATCGATGAACAGACCTTCCGCAGTAAGTGATGCAACATATACAGTTTATTGCCGCAATGGTAGTAATGACACATTAGAATATATCACTACTCAAACTACTGGAAATGCCACTGATTTTGGTAATTTTTTGGCAGCCAGAGATTACACGATGGGGTGTTCTAATGGGACTAGGGCAATCTGGGCAGGTGGTAATAATGATAATTCAATTGAATACATTACAATTGCAACAACAGGAAACGCTCAAGATTTTGGAGATTTAGCTACACAATTTTATGGCGGTGCGAGTTGTTCTGGAGCAGCTTCTTAGGAAAATAAAATGAGTGATGCAGAATTTGAAAAGATAACCAACAGGGCAGGGTCGGGAGCACCTAATTTTACCTATGGGTTGAATAGCGGTGGGTCGGATAGCGGTCTTGCAGGTTTTGCATACACGGCAAGCGGTACTGAACCAAGTTCACCTGCAAATGGTGATGTATGGTTTGATACTGCAAACGACAAATATTACACTTATATCAATGGTGAATTTAAGCAGCTTACTCATGTAAATGCTGCACCTGCATTCGGTTGGGGCGGTGATAGAGGTGTATTTGCAGGTGGTGAAGCTAGTGCAATTCAAAATGTAATGCAATATGTTGATATAACGTCAACAGGTAACGCAGTTGACTTTGGCGATCTAACTGATGCAAGAGCTTATTTTAATTCTGGCTGTTCTAATTCTTCTAGAGGTTTATTTGCAGGTAGTTATAATGCATCATTCGCTGTTTTAGCATCAATTGATTATATAACTGTTTCAACTACTAGCAACGCTCAAGATTTTGGTGATTTAGGTGTTGGTACTTGGGGATTGGCGGCAGTATCCGATGGTACTTATGGAGTATTTGGAGGTGGAAATAGTGGAAGTGTTACAAATGTAATAAGTTATGTTACAATTTCATCTACTGGCAATGCTACGGATTTTGGCGATCTTACGGTTGCAAGATCATTACTTGCAGGTGCTAATGATGCCACAAGAGGAATATTTGCCACAGGTGATACTGGGAGCAGAAGCAATGTAATGGATTACATAACGATTGCTTCAACTGGTAATGCAACAGATTTTGGAGATGCAAGCTCATCAAATAAGGGCAGGGGAAGTGCTAGTGATACAACATATGCTTTGTTTGCAGGTGGAGATAACAGTAGTGGTGCTGCGGTAAATACGATTGATTATGTCGTTACACAAACCACTGCTAATGCTACGGATTTCGGTGATCTTAATGAAGCGCGTCAAATGACAACAGGAACATCCAACGGTACTAGGGCTATTTTTGGTGGTGGAGAAAATGCAAGTTATGCAAAAACCAACTCTATTGAGTATGTAACTATCCAAACAACAGGTAATGGAACAGATTTTGGAGATTTACTTGCGACAGTATGGCATCTAAGTGCATCATCAGGAGCAGCTTCATGAGTACAATTAAGGTTAATACGATTGATAATGAAGGCGGTGCAGTTGATTTTCCAAATAAATTGACAGTGCGCGGAAATGCAATTGAAAGAACTTATACTTCATCAGGCACAGAACCAAGCTCTCCATCTAATGGTGATTTTTGGTACGACACAGGAAATGACGTTTTAAAACATTATATAAATTCGGAATTTAAAACCGTTTCTTTTGCAGCACAATTGGTTAACGGAGGTGATAGGGCAGTACATCATGGAGGTTATAGTGCTAGTTTAGCGGCAAGCCGTTTAGATTATTATGCAATTCCAACAACAGGGAACGCGGCTGACTTCGGTGATTTATTGATTGCTCAAAGGGGTTATCAAAATGGTGGTATTTCCAATAAATCGCGTGGGGTTTATTCAGTATCTTATAACTCTACAAAAGATTTAAATTACATTACATTTGCAACCACTGGAAGCGCGGCTGATTTCGGTGACATGACTTATGGTATTATTACTATAGCAGCAGGTTCTAATGGTACTCTTGGATTAATAAATTTTAGTCGATATGCTAATAGTGGATTTTATTTTTCCCCTTCACATATTGATAAACTTACAATAGCAACAGCCGCAAATTGCACAGATTTTGGATATGACTTCACTACTGCTAGAGGTGATAGTGCAGGTTTATCAGATGGAACTACTTTTGTTGTAGCAGGTGGTACAACGACAACTTCTGCTAGCTCTAACGTAAACACAATTGAAAAAATTACTTTTGATAGTTCATCTAATAGTTCAGATTTTGGTGATTTAACTGGGGTGCGATATAATTTTTGTGGAGCAGCAAATGTTACTTATGGTCTTTTTTTTGGCGGTCAAGCAAGCGGAGCTAATTCAAATATCATTGATTATATAACAGTAGCGACCGCAGGTAATGCTACCGATTTTGGTGATCTGACGGCTGCGAGGCAAGGACCAACAGCTTGTTGTAATGCAGATAGGGCTACTGTCGCAGGAGGTTATGAGGGATCTACCGTTGACACAATTGAATATGTTACGATTGCAAGCACTGGTAATGCTACCGATTTTGGCAACCTAGTTGGTGAAAGTTTTGATTGTAACGCAGCATCAGGCAATGCTTCTTAGGAGAGAAAAATGAGTACGTTAAAAGTAAACACAATTGGTAACAAAGGTTCAGCGGTTGACTTTCCTAACAAGCTTACGGTTAGAGGAAACGCCATTGAGCAAGGATATACTGCAAGTGGTACAGAACCATCATCTCCGAGTGAAGGAGATATTTGGTGGGATAGTACAAATTCAGCACTGTATCAATATATTAACAGTGAGTTTAAAACAATATCTCTTGCGGCTGCTGGCATCGCGTGGGGTGGCACGAGGGGAATTACTGGTGGTGGATTATTGTCTGGTCAGACATCCACTAACGTTATAAATTATGTAACTATTGCAACGCCAAGCAATGCAGTAGATTTTGGAGACCTTTCAGTTGGTAGAGAAACTCTTGGTGCTTTGAGTAATGGCACAAGAGGTTTGTTTGGTGGTGGCGCTGTTGATACCTCAGGTGGTCGTTCAAATGTAATAGATTATATAACTATAGGCACACTTGGAAACGCAACTGATTTCGGTGACTTACAATATCAAACTAGATTTGCTGATGGCGCAAGTTGCAATGGAACAATTGGAATATTTGCAGGTGGTTACATTACCAGTGCTATAAGTGCTATTCAAAAAGTTGTTCCTGCAACAACAGGTAATGCAACCAGTTTTGGAGTTCTTAGCAATAATGTGTACGGAACAACATCCTTTGCTGATGATACTAGAGGTGTTATTGCAGGTGGCTATGGTTCAAGTGCCGATGTTACAACAGAATATATTACTTACGCAACCGAAGGTAATGCTACGGATTTTGGCGATCTTGATACAGGTAGATATGAGATGGGAAGTGTTTCAGATGCTACAAGAGGTGTTGTTGGTGGGGGTCAGATGAACGCTGGCGTTTCTTCTGGTATGGATTATTTCACAACCCAAACTACTGGCAATTCAACGGATTTTGGCGATTTGACAGTAGCCAGAAAAACAAGTGGTATGTCAAATTCTACTTATGGAGTTTTTACAAGCGGTACTGGCTCATCATATGTGAACACAATGGATTATATTACTGTCCAAACAACAGCAAACGCTACAGATTTTGGGGATAATACGGCAGCATATGGTACTTCGGCAGCGTGTTCGGGTACTTAATAAAAGGAAGTAAAATTTGACAAACGTAATTACAAAACCCATAACTTTTTCTTTGCCAGTAGAGGCAAGCAAAAATATCAATCAAGTTGCGGCTGCAAAGGTAGCTGAAAAATTGCCAGAAATTGCAAAAGCAACGAGGGCATTTGATAGAAACAATTCGCAAACAACATTGAATATGATGACATTAACAATGCTTAATGGTCACTCACCATATAGAATGTTACGTCAGATTACTGCGGAAGTAGAGAAGCGAGAAAACGCCTTGAATGAAGCACAAGTTTCTCATGCAGAAGTTCGTATGGAGATTATAGAGCTAGAAGGTTCAAACGATGCAGTAAGTGAAGCAAAGCTAAGACAGAAGCGTCATAATCTTATTCAAATGGAAAATAAAATTAATGGCTCAATTAAAGATATTGCTACATTAATTGATAGTTATGATAACATCAAAGAGAACTACGGAATAGATGAATGGGATGAAGTTGCTTTTGAAAGAGAAGAAAAGCGACATCATGTACGCAGAGGGTTTGAATTAATGTATCGTAATTTAATGGACGGTGGTAGAGCTTCTACAGCAACCATTGAATATATGCAACAATATGGCGTCCATCCGCAGTTAGCTTTGACCGAAGTTTCTGGATATATCAAAGTAACGGCTGACCGGATAGCAAAGCTTGAGAATTTGCATAGTAATGATCTAGAAAGCTTCTTAGATCAAATGGCAGATAAGTATTATAAAAATGCAGATATTACCGCAGAAAGAATTTTTGGTAAGGCAGATTTTCTTAATACAGATTATATGTTACAACTGGAAAAGTCTAAGGAGTCAAAAAAATGATTATAGAATATAAAATGCACATGACCGCAGGGGGTATGCGTACTCCTGAGTGGGTAGAAGATGGTGGTTATTTTTCAGATGCTTCTGAAAATACAATGGTAGGTTGGTCACCTGATGAAGCTGATAGAGAATATTATATTCCTGATACTGTAACTGAATTGACAGCCACAGAATTAGAAACAAAGGTTCTTGCCTTACATTCTGCAAATGCTTTTCAAAAATCAGGTGATGATGGTGAAATGTCAGACATGACAAATGCAGAAGTCAAAACAATGGTTTCTGATTGGGTTGCAGCTAGGTCATAATTAAATGTTTGGATTTGCACCAGTTGCATCAGCACCGATTGCAGATGATGGTGTTGTCAATGAAGTAACAGTAACAGTAACGAGCATTGTTTCTGGCACACCTTCAATTGGTTCAATTGTTCTTACGCAAGTCCATTCATTAACAGCAACTTCAGTTGTTTCTGGAACGCCCGTTGTGCAATCAAGCACAGCAAGTGTTATTTCAGTTATTACGGCAAGTTCACTTCTTACTGGCGCATCTGTTGTTGCTTCTACATCAATTGTTTCAGAACACGCTCTACTTTGTTCAAATGTTGCGTGTGCTCCACCACAAGCCGCGTCTACTGCGATAACGCAAATACATGATCTCACACCTCAAAGTGTTGTTACTGGCTCTCTCAGTGCTCCTACAATCAATATGGGTGAGGATGAAACATTCACAACACCGTCAATTACGTCAGGTGTGCCGTCTGTTTCAACATTATCATTAACACTTTCAACAACATTTATTGCAACTTCTGTTGCATCAGGAAATCCTGTTGCTGCATCTGTTGCTATGACAGAAGATGAAACACTTACGGCATCTAGTGTAACTTCTGGATCATTTGACGTAGGTTCCGTAAGCATTGTTGGAAGTCATGTAATAGCAGCTTCAAATGTCTTATCGGGAACACCAGTAGCAAATAACGCTAATATGGCTGAGTTTGAAACTCTTACAACGGCAGATTTAGATGCAGGTGAGCCGCAAGTTGGAAGCCCAAGTATTACTTCCGCGCAATCAATTAATGCAAATTCTGTAGAAGCTTCTAGTTCAAGCGTTGCTGCCGCTTCAATTACTCAAGAACACAGCTTAACAGCTACAAGTGTTGCCGCATCAAATCCAGTTGTTGGGTCTCTTACACTTACAATTGTTGTTCCATTAACAGCTAATTCTATTGCAACTGGTAATCCAAGTGTTGCCACGACTGCCATTGATCAAAATGTTTCTTTAACTGCCACATCAATTGCTACAGGTTCACCGATTGTTTCAAGCGTCAATATGGCAGAGGATGAAACTTTTGTTCTTGATAGCGTTGGATCAGGAACGCCAATCGTTGGTTCTTCATCAATAACTCAAGTACATTCAATTACACTAACAAACACTGTATCAGGAAGTCCAGTTGCAGGTTCAGCAACAATGTCAGAGGCAGAAACACTTGTTCCTGTCAGTGTGGTTTCTGGAACACCTGCATTACCAACAAATATTTTCCCTGCATTACCAGAAGGACAATTGCTTGTTTCATCAGTTGCAAGCGGAAGTCCAAGTATCGGCACTCCTATTGCAACTATAAATATTGTATTAAATGCAAATAATGTTGTGAGTGGAACACCTACATTGCCAACATTAATTTATGATATAGGTTTATCACCAAGTCTAGTTGCAGGTACAGCAGGTCCAAATAAAGTTGCGTTGGATGCAAGTGTTAATTCAGTATCGCTTGATCAAGCAGGTACTAATGTTATCGGTGGATAGGAGAGAAAAATGTCATTTACTATAAAAAAAGGTGATACAAGTCCTTTCCTTGTTGCAACCTTAAAAGACTCAACAGGAACAGCTCTTGATTTAACAGGAGCATCAGTTGTTTTTAATATGGGTGATTTAGATGGAAATAGTGTTGTTTCTGATGGGGCTTGTACAATCATCGGAGAAGATACTGGAAGAGTTAGATACGGATGGGTGGCGGCTAATACAGCAAATGCAGGTATATTTAGAGGTGAGTTTACAGTTACTTTCGCAAGTGGAAGAATAGAAACATTTCCAAATTCAACGACGATCCGAATAAGAGTCAAGGATGATGTCAATTGATGAAGATTATGGATCAATATATGGGTTATGTTATTGCTGTTTCTACAGCTTCTATCGCAGGTTGTTGGTGGTTAATGAATAATATTCTAACCAACAAATCTGAAATAAAATTACTAAAACATCAAAATGATATAACAAACAAACTTCTTGATGAATTGCGTAACGATCAAAAAGAAATGAGGCGCGACATTCAGAGTTTGCTTTCAAAGTAGGTTTGTTATGGACCCTGTTTCATGTGTAGCTCTAGCGACTGGCGCATTCAAAGCCCTTAAAGGGGCGATTGGTGCAGGGAAAGACCTTCAAGATATGACGGGTCAGCTTTCTCAATGGGGTAAGGCGTTTTCTGATTTTACAAATATTGAGGAAAGAGAAAAAAATCCTCCATTTTGGAAAAAAACGTTCAAAGGCTCAGATGAAGAAACAGCAATTGAGATATTCGCAAACAAAAAGAAAATGGAACAAATGCGATCAGAGATAAAGGAACACATCACTTGGCATTATGGGAAAAGTGCATGGGATGAAGTTTTACAGATTGAGGCTCAAATGCGTAAAAGACGGAAAGACGAATTATATAGAAAACAAGCTCAAATAGATAACCTAATAAATTTTGCCATTGGTGCAGCTATTTTTGTAGTTGGTGGTGGTGTACTATTTATTGGATTTTATATTTTGGGTCAGTGGCAAGGAAGATGGTAAATGTGGGTTTTGCTTTGGTTGCAAGTAATCAGTGGTACGTTTGACCATTATCACGTTGGTAGTCATTCAAGTGAGGAAGCTTGCAAAACTGCTTTAAGTAAAGCAAAAGTCCTTGTTACAAATCAAAATTCAAAGGTTGTATGTATTAAAATAGAACGGTGATACTCAAGGAATGGCGCGGAAAATATATAATATATGACAAAAATGGTAAAATAGTTATAATTACGCGAGATAAAAAAATTGCAATAGGTTATGCAAGGTCTAAGACATGACAGAATTTGATAAAGCAGATAAGAATGGTGATGGCGTTATTCAACGCAAAGAATGGAATGCGCTTGCTCTGGAAGATCGTAGATTGGAAATGGTTGACAGGGATTTAAAACGTAATGCTGAGAGACGCTTTACTGGCTTTGCATTAGCAGGGATGTTAATTTATCCCTTTATCATTTTATTAGCTTCTGTTCTTGGATTTGATAAAGCTGCAACTCTCATAACAGATATTGCATCAGTTTATGTAATTGCTGCTTCAGGTGTCGTTGCTGCATTTATGGGCTTTAATGCTTACAGCGCAAAAGCTGATACCAAGAAAGCAACCATAAGTATGGAGGAAAATTAATGTTACAAGCATTTATAGGTCCGATTGCAGAATTAGCAGGTGGATGGCTCAATGCTAAAACTCAAAAACAAGCGGCTGATGCCAAGTTAAAATTGACTGAAGCGGAAGCAAAAGCGAAAATTATGCTTTCAAAAGAAACAAGCGTTGCTGATTGGGAACGCATCATGGCACAAGGTTCGCAGAACTCTCTCAAGGACGAATGGTTGGTTGGTTTGTTCAGTATTCCATTGGTACTAAGTTTCTGTGGGGATTGGGGCAGAGATATTACAGCAAACGGATTTGCAGCATTGGAAACCATGCCCGATTGGTATCAATATACTTTAGGCGTAATCGTAGCAGCGTCTTTTGGTGTAAGGTCTGCAACTAAATTTTTCGGGAGAAAATGATGAAAATTAATATTGGTCTTGCATTTGCAATGGTCGTTCAGTTGGTTGCATTGGTTTGGTATATCAGTGGTCTTGTGCATGACTTGGAACATTTGCAAGGAACTGTATCAGCGCAACAGGACTTAATTGAGTTAATAGATGAAGATGTGGATAGTTTATGGTATTTTTGTACCTTTACTGAAAATAAATGGGCTGAGTCATATACAGATGATATGGTCTATCAACGCGTGTGTGGCACAAAAGAAGTTGAAAACTGATGTATACATACTCTATTAAGGAAATTTTGAAAGTTGTTGACGGTGATACCGTTGATGTAACAATTGATCTTGGTTTTGATTTAACGAAAAAAGAACGTGTTAGGTTAGCGGGAATTGATACACCAGAAAGCAGAACAAAAGATTTAGCAGAGAAACATATGGGGCTTGAAGCAAAAGCATATCTTGTGGAATTGTTAAATGCTGCTGATGATTTAATTGTAAAAACCGAAAAAGATGGAAAATTTGGAAGAATGCTTGGTTGGTTCTACAATAATAAATTTTCTGTATTTTCTATAAACGAACAACTTATTGATGAAGGTTATGCTTGGAAATATGACGGTGGGTCTAAAGAAAAAGATTTACAACAACTCATAGATCGAAAGAAAAAATATGTCAAAATCTCTTAAAAAATTACAAGAAAAAATAGGTACAAATGCGGATGGTTCTTTTGGTCCTAATACTGCAAAGGCGATTTGTAACCACTATGTTCTTAATGCAGAGCGTGGAGCGCATTTTTTAGGGCAACTTGTACATGAGTCAGGTACGTTTAAATACACAGAAGAAAATTTAAATTATTCTACCAAATCTATACTTGCTGTCTTTGGAAAATATTTTAAAACCGAAAGTGATGCTGAACAGTGTGCCAGAAACCCTCAGGCGCTTGCTGATAAGGTTTATGGCGGTAGAATGGGTAACGAAGGCCAAGGTTATTTGTGGCGTGGTAGAGGCTTTTTACAGGTTACTGGTAAAAATAATTATGATCAATTCTGTGCGGATATGAATTTACCAAATGTAATGATTGATCCTGATCTAGTTTCAAGCGAATACCCTATGGAAAGTGCTATATGGTTTTTTAAAAGAAATAAGCTTTGGGATATTTGTGACGAAGGAGTTACAGATGATACAATCAAAGCATTAACCAAACGAATTAATGGTGGTTTCAACGGTCTTAAACACAGAAAAGAAGAAACTTACAAAATCTATGATTGGCTTAAATGAAAACGTCTATTGCATACTCTGGTAAGCTATCACAAAGACAATTAGTTAGGTTGGGTGGTTTGATTGCTTTTGTTTGTGGTCGTCGACCATATGACACAATTTTAAGTGATTTAACTGAAAATGGTTTTGTTTCGGATTATGATAATAGCCTTGAACTCACAGATTTAGGAAGGCGTGAATTAACAAGGCTAGTATCTATGGCAGGTTTAAAGCCCGAACAATTTACTGATAAAGCGTATCAGGACGAGGCATTGGTTTCACCAGTTCATTAGAAGCAACATCTGTACCTTTACAATAAACATGAACATTTTGGTGCGTTGCAAACGGTTCAAAGGTATCTCTTATTTTTGCTTTGTTATAGCTGCAAGCATCATAGCTTGGAAACATCAGGGGATACTCAAGTGTTTCTCCGTCAATCATAAAACTTAAAATCATAAATGTATAATATTTGATCATTATTTTTCCTCAAAAAAAATGGGGGCTGTTGCCCCCTCTAGTTAAATTTCTGCCCAAGCCTTAGTATTTATTGCCTTTGCAATTTTTTGTTCTCTATCTCTGGTCACACTGACGGGAGATTTATGTTCTGTGGTATGAGTAGCCCAATGGGTCATGCAATTATATAATGCCCATTTGTTAGAACCAAGGTCTTTGGTTTCTGTTTTCAATTGTCCCATCAACTTTTCAAGCTGTTTAGAATTAAACTTTTCTTCGCTTGATTTTGTTTGGTGATTGATAAGGTATTTTTTGAAAAAGTTTTCTGCCTTTTTAACAGTGATTTTTTGTTTCATCCAACCTTGCCACAATTCTTTTTGTCCGTGGAATATTTCAAGACCGTTTGAAATCTTGTCTGCAGCACCTTCTACATTTACCTGTGAGGTATGGCGCATCCAGACCTTAGAAATAGAGTCTGGTGTGGTACAGCCGTTTAAGCACCATAATCTAAAAGCATCTGCAACAGTTTGATATGCATATGAACCGTCATAAGAATTCCAAACACGGATACGATATTTGCAATAATCACCAACAGCAGGTTCTGCAACCAAATCGTTGAACAGTACTTCTATTTGTAATTTTCTACCATCATCAAGTGTTTTAACATCAAAGCCAAAATCTTGTGAGATATTCGTTTGTTTGATGCTGTCATATGTAGAATTAACAACATCGTCATGCGATAGCATTTTATAACTGTTGCGATGAACATGAAGTGGCATCCCAGTATCTTCTCGAACAAGTACCTTCCAACCTTCAATCGGTGTATCAGAACCTTGTGCAGTAAGTGGAACTTCGTTTACCTTAAAATTATAGTCTATTTCATTTATATTAGTAAAATCAAGCATTTATGAACCTCCGTTGATGTTGATTTGTAAGTAGAAACTATCATAAACTAAGTTGATGTCAATAATTAATTTACAAAAATAATGTAAATATTATATTGACATATTATAATGTATGTGATAGTATAGAATTGTCTTAAATAATTAGACAAAACTAATAACGAGGTTCAAATGAAAAACAAACCATATTTTACCCTAGATGATTTTACGGATGATCAGCTAGATAAATTAAAAGACAAAAATCCAAAATTAAATGAAATTATTAAGGAGGCAAATAAAAAGCCAAAACAATATAATTTTTCAAAAGAAGAAGTTCGTAAATACGCAATCAAGGTTTTGAATACCATTTCTCAACTTTCTTACTCTGAAAGAATGAGGGTTCTAGATCATGCGAGGAAAATGAACGATGTTAACTAGAGAGGTAAATCCAAAAGGTGGCAAGCTAACGCTTGTCACTCACATTCCAACTGAAGATAGGTTAGAGCAACAAGCCAAAGAATTGAAGAATGATTTGCCAGAAGCTTATGAAAATCGGACTTTACAAGAAATGAAAATTCATTTGCTGAAAGAATACCTTCAAGAGACTTGGAAAAATGATATTTACATTATCATGGTCTATCGCAGAGAAGCGGCAGACGAACTTGTACATAATCCAGAATTTAAAGGTAAATGTACTTGGCTATCTATTCGACGCAAAGACAGAAGACCTGTTAATAATTGGCAAGACATGCAAACAATTAAAAACAGACTTTGTGGCACAGAATGTGATGCAATACAAATTTTTCCAAAAGAAAGTAAAATGGTCAATACAGCTAATCAATATCACTTAATTGTGATGCCAGAAGAAGCAAACATACCTTTCGGTTGGCAGACAAGATTTGTTAAAAAAGAAAATTACACAGGTACTGGAGTACAAAATTTCAAAGGAGATGAATAAAATGGATAATAATAAAATGATTTATAACAGTGGGTATTTTAGAGATACAGGCATCGGTTATCAAAAGACAGATACAAGTAAGGGGGCTGCGCAAAGCAGCCCTAACCATAAATTAACAATACGAGATCGTGTTTTTGAATTGTTACAAAAAGCTGGTGTTGCATTAACAACAGAAGAGATAGCAGATTTTCTAAATTGCCCATACGCAAGTGTGCAACCTCGACTAAGTGAATTGCAGAACAGCGGTAAGGTTATTGACAGTGGTTACAGAGGTAAAACCAAATGGGGAAAATCTTGTATTAAATGGAAAGTTAAAGATTAATTAAAATAAATGTAAATATTATATTGACAACTATGTGCAAATATATTAGTCTGTATATATAGAAAGAGAGGTTCACAATGGAAATCAAAATTCACAGCAATCAAATCTGGCTTTCCGATTCGTCAAAAGCACATGAATATGAAGTTGAGGTCTGGACGGATCAAGGTAACTGTCTTGTAGGTGTAGACGCATCAAACAGAGCGCAAGCCGCTGTATTGGTTAAAATGCATGCTTATCAGTGGATACGCGGAACAGGACATCAAGTAGCATCAGTAAATATGACTGCATAATCAATCGGGGGCAACAGCCCCCACTAATTTTTAGAGGTTCACATGGCATATATTCATCATAATCACTTCATGATGGTAGAAGTAAAAGGTAAGGCATTTGATATTGTTGTAGAAGGTATCTTTGACGACATATCATCAGAAACAAATATAACAGACATTTATTTAAATGATAGTCGCGGAGACGAGAAGGGAGGTTTTAAAATACCAGACAGAATAATGAAATTTTTGAACGCAAGTTACAATGATTTCGAGGAAGATTTTAAAGACAGTATTTATTAGCGGGGAAAGTAATAAATGAAATGGAACGACCTTGTACGAAAACAAAAAGAAGAGCGGATTTCTTTGATATTTGACCAAATAGAAAAAGGTCACAGTCAGTCAGAGGCTGCTCGTATTCTCGGCATGCACCGTCAACAGATTTATCAATTCTGTAAAATTCATAATATCAATTTTATTGGCGAACAGCAAAAATTTCGGAAAGGTAAAAAAACAAAAAGGGCTTAAAGAATGGCAAAAAAAACAAAATCACCAGTGAAATTGAGTAGTCAGGCATCTAAAGATTTACTATCTCTTAAAAATGATTTCAGTGGAATTAATTTAAGGGGCAACAAAAGTGAAATTAAAATTGGCAACCGAGAAGATATAGTTCAACAAGTCAAATCACAATTTTCAAAAGACGAACAATCAATATTTGATGATTATTTTTATCGCGATAAAGATGCTGATTTTGATAAACCGTTTGGATGGGGGCAAACAGCAGGTATAGCGCACGATGGTACAGATAATTTGGTCGTAAGACCAGAACAAGAAAATTATCTTTACAATACTTTTCTTGCGGCACTAGCAAATCCAAAGAAGGCTTTTTTTCTTGATTTTGCATTTGCACAACTTGAAGAAAAGAAACGCCTTGATTACGATTTCAAACTTATGCGCAAAAAGATTATTGAAAGTGAGCGTATAACCTTATCAGATGATTTTGTAAGAAAGGCGGTGGCACTTTCATTCTCTTATCCAAAATATATTTTACAACTGCTACCGAAAGCAATTCCATGTTTTGATAATCTTTGGGTAGAGTGGAATGAACTTGTAAAATTTGACGAGGTACAAAAACACAATGAAACATTGGGAATAACCACAGAATACGATAGACGTCCATATGTAGCAAATAAAACAGCCTACCATATAGAAAATCGTGGTTCCAATATTTTTCAATATACCGTTTGTCTGAGCGAACAGTTTTATACCGACAAGACAATGACCAAAAAATCTGCACAAGATGCAATGATGAGTTCTTGGTCTTGGTTTTTTTCAAATGAAGACTCTTTGGCATCTCTTGGATGTCAACATAAAGGGAAACCGTATACAGAAAGTCCTGATTTATTTAATCGACTTCTTGGAAAAAAATATTCTGATCATTTTGCAGAAGAATTTCCTAAAACAGCAATGAAAACCTTCGGTCAACAAATTGCATTTGGTGAAACTGATATTACTGCAACAAAATTAAATTATCATACCGAGCTCGATAAAGAAGATAAGGTTAAACAACAGCTAACACATACAGCAATGGCATGTGATGGAGATTTAAGATTTCTAGCTGCTGTTTTTTCTCTTTTGAATTATCCAAGATTTGTAAGAGAAGTACACGCACCACAAAAAATATATCCACAAATAAAATGGGGTCAGCGTGTTCCCAGAAATGAATTAAAGGTTATTGAAATTGAATTACCAAAACATGGCGTAAATATCTATCAACAGCTTTTTACTGGTCATGGTACACCCAAACGACAGCATACAAGAAGAGGTCACTGGCGCGTTCTAAAAGATGTTCATGGGCGTATTAAAAAGCGTACATGGGTCAAACAGTGTACAGTTGGAAATGCAGAACTGGGAATAATCGAACATGAATATGTCCTTACGTCAAAAAGTAGATAAGGCAAAATCTGAACTGAAACTTGCTCAAAGACAAATGAGAATTGAAACAATAAAATGTTATGCAGATGCAGGTTTTTCGGCACCAGCCATAGCAGAGATTTTGCAGATCAACGTAATTACACTGAGAACTTTTGCTTATAATCACAACATATTTTTTAAACATAGGAAGCCAATGTCAAAAGAAAAATTATCCGAAGCACTGATACAAGAAAGAAAATATCTCACGCAACAGGTTTTGTATTGGGAAAGAGAGCGATGGCGTACCGATGCAGATCGTAATGCAACAAATAATTATTATTTAGCTAAAAAAGACCTTACTGAATTTTATGCTAAATGCAGAGCAGCAGGTATAAAAATATAATAAATTATTCGTGAGACGGTGGAAAAAACTGTATGATAGGAAACCTGCTAACTACGATACAGAAAAGAGAAAACCACCGCCCCAGATGTTTTTATTAAATATAAAAGGATAATTCAATGAAAAAGGTAGCTGTAGATTTTGCAGTAACACAACTTGAAACAATTAAAATTGCAATGGAAAATTACCATTTTGAAATTAAACAAAATCATAAAAACAAAGATGTTCGGTTGGCGTCTATTAAAAATATAATTAAAAAAATTGATAAAATTTTGGCTGACAACAATGTTGATTTACAGTCGTATACCGTTTTTCGCGGAGAAGGTATTTCAAGCTCTCTTTTTACAAAATTAAAGATTGATGTACAAAATCTTTTTAGGTGTACAAAAGTTAATTTACAATACCATCCAATATTTTCTGAAAAAAATGGTCACGGAAGTAATATAATTGTTGTATTTGATGATCAGACAGAAAATATGTGGATATGTGGTGTTGATGATCATGAAAATTTAAATTTTGAGAAGAAAGAATGTTACATACAGTAAATTTTATAGTCTCTGGAACTCCTGTTGGAAAAGGGAGACCACGGTTTACAAGAACTGGTGTTCCGTATACTCCTAAAGAAACAAAAGACTACGAGGCACGAATAAAAAATTCAGCTTGGGTTGCAATGAAAAAGAAACGCCTTGGTGCCTCAAAAAAAAGATGCAGTGTCATAATCAGTGCTGTTTTTCCGATTCCAAAATCTTACTCGAAAATGAAAGTATTACACTGTCAGGCAGGTAATATTGTGCCACCTCGCCCTGATATTGATAACATTGTTAAGGCAGCATTAGATGCTTGTAATTCTATTGTTTATGACGATGATAAACAAGTTTGGCATATTTCTGCTTTTAAAAAATATACAGATATAAACGAAGAACCCCATTTAAAAGTCAAAGTACAATGGGATGCAACATGAATAAGCCTGTATTTATTTTTGATATGGATGGTACATTAACACCAAGTAAACAAATAATACATGAAGATTTTTATGAATTTTTTTTCTCGTTTTGTGAGTCACATTCTGTATCTATTGTTAGTGGTGCGAATTATGATCAAATCGTAAAACAGTTAGGCGGTGAATTACTCAGTGAATGTGAAGCTGTATTTCCGTGTTCTGGAAACGAGGAACGCTTTTTAGGTGAGGTTTTATCATCAAAGCCTTGGGTACCAAGCGAGAGATTAATTACGCACCTAGCTGCGCTTTGTGATGCGTCTGCATACCCCATAAAATTGGGAAATCATATTGAACTTAGAATGGGAATGTTAAATTTTAGCATTGTTGGTAGACCTGCTTCATTAGAAGATAGAGATATGTATAAAACTTGGGACAGAGAATACAAAGAAAGAGCTGCTTGTGCTGCATACGTAAATACTAAATTTGGTGGTTTAGATGCTGTTGTTGCAGGGGAAACTGGAATAGATATTTTTCCTAAAGGTAAAGATAAAAGTCAAATTATAAAAAATAAATACTATACAGAAAGACAAACAATTTTTTTTGGCGATAGTATTTTCCCAAATGGTAATGATTACACCATTGCATTAGCTTGTCATAAATACCATTGCGTAAGAAACTGGAAAGATACTCAATCTATACTTGCTGCAGAGTATTTATAATCTTTTCCGTACAACCTTTCCCATTCGAGTGGTTGTTTATGAATGGCAACTTTTGATTGATCCCATAAACCTTGATGATGCCCATCGCAAAGTGGAATAGCTGTATCATCAGATCGCTTTCTTGCACTATATCTATCGTGAATTGGATGATGTGCTGTTGTTGCAGATAATTGCGGTTCGTTAAATTTACGACAAATACAACATGGCATTGATCGTATTTTATTTAAATATTTTGGATTTTTTTTGGGTTTACTTTTTTTTAAACCAATCGGAGGTTTATTGGCCAAATTAGTCATAACATTTCCGAAACAGGATCGTAACCAATGGTGGTTGTAAGCTTTTCCATGGCTTGCTCAAAAAAATCGTTAAACTCTTTTTGATCCATTTTACTAAATGCTATACTGTCTGGGACGTAATATACACCACCATTTGCCTTATTAACAACTGTTCTGTAATAACCACAAAGCATTTTTAAATCGTCGTGCAAATGTGCAGATGTTGCCCACCTTTGTGTTGCTTTTACGACGTTATTTAAAATAGACCAATACAGTTTATGGTGTTGAGGCGATCGCTCACTTACAGCTTGAATATTGAACAATTGATTATTTTTATAAACCTCTAGCATTTCTGCGTCATATCGCGTGACAGGGTGCAAGACCCCATCACGCTTTATAACTTGTAAAGTTGGTCTAGAACGGGATTTCATCATCCAAGCCATCCAGTTCCGTGTTTTCGTCAACATCAGTTGATTGGTCAGTGTCCAGAGAGGTTCTATTCCGCCCACCAAGCAATTCAAGCTGCTCAACATTACAAGTTATTCTTGTATTACCATTATATTCATCGGTGCCAAAATCACCAGATATAAAAACTTTTGTTCCCTTCTTTAAATATTGCGCAATACTCGTTTGTTGTCCCCATAAACTACAATCAATATACGCAGTTGTTTTTTTTCTTCTATCGTTTACAGCCACAGAAAAATTAACCACATCGTGACCACTGTTGGTTTGCCTTACATCAGAACAATCTTTTGTAAGATTACCAATAAACATATGGATATGCATTAATTAATCTCCAGTTCTGCTTCTCTACTTTGCCACTGTACTTCTAATTCTGCTGATCTTTCTTCATTAAATGTTTTTATATTGTCGATAATATTTTGTGCTTCTTTACCAAATTTTAAAAGTGCATCTGCATCCATTGTTGGTAACATTCTTTCTAATTTGATTGCACGTTCTAAGACACTTGCTTGTTTTGGTGTAATTGATTTTTCTTTTAAATCTTTTTTAATTTGCATTCTATCTTCACCGACAGCCTTATTACCATCATCATCTTGTACTGGTACTCCTGTCAATGATGCCAAACCATATCGTCTTGCATATGTAATTGCACCACCAAGTGACTGCATATCAGATTTTTTGTATTCCAGATAAACAGTACTTGTAAACAAGTAACCAGATGTATGTACTGCACTTGTCTTGACAAATTTTCCATGTTCGTCAGCACCACATTCTTGAATAATTGCAAAACCTTTTGATGCAAATGCAGGTATAACGGCATCTTGTATTGCAGATAAATCTGCGTACGCGTTATTTAAAAAGGCATTTTTTTGATTTTTAATTGCTTTTCCCATATTTGCTTGGGCTTCAACAAATGCTGTGATTGCGTCTGTATTTTTTACTTCATTCATTTACTTCATCCTTATACTTATAGTTGTGTTACCAGATACCAATTCGGCTCCATCAATCTGTACACCTGCTTGTAATTGTTTTTTGATTTCTATTTTATCGGGTATGATGTTTACCTTACAAAGTTGTGACGGAATTTTATTCTCGTCAGTTATATTCAGTATTTCACCTCCTTTTCTAAGCGATACAGTAGCTATTCCATGTGGTATTTTTTTCTGATTGGTCATTAAAAGAATTTTATGAAGTGTTTCTTTTAATGCATCTTTACGTTGTTTTAATCCATTACGTCTTAAATTGTACCGATCAATCAAAGAATTCATTGCTTCTATTTGACATTCCGTTTCGTTTACTTTTTCTAAAACAGTACCAACAAAATCAAGAACATCTGTTTCTCCATCAAGAGTATCCCAGAATGTTTCTAAATCATCAGCGTAATCTGCTAATTCTTCGGAAACCATTGTAATAAGTCCACTATCAATCTGCATTTTCTTTTTCCTTTATAAGGGTTAATGCAGCAGAAAACTTACTTCTATCAAATGCCTTTTCTATAGCCTCATCAAGCATTGGCAAACATCTTGGTGGATATGCCAATCTTTTGTATTCATCGTATGAAATTTTATCATCTTCTAAATCTTGAAGCAGCTTATGGTTGTGTTCATGTATTGCTGAACAGATTTCTAATTTAACGTCTAATGCTGATACGTATTTTGTAATCATTTTGAACCTCTTTAAATAAATGATAGTAAGATACTAATTTTAAAGGATTTATTTGTCAACCAAATATTTACAAAAACTTTTGGTGACTTTATCAATATAATTATTTAAAAGAAAAAAGGTCATACAGAAACTATCAAAACTGTATGACCTTATGCGTCACTTAAGGGCTTAAGTGTGCCCTTCACATATCAATATTTTTGATTTTTGTAAAGGAGAAATCAATGTCACATTATATGACTGCACTGGCAATGAAACAGAAGGGAATTAGACCTTCTGCTAAAATTGTTCTGTACTGGCTTGCCGATCATTACAATGGCGAAAGTGGTGAATGTTTTCCCAGCCATAAACGTTTGGCTGAATGTTGTGAAATGACAAGGCAGAGTATAATTAATCAATTAAAAATTTTAGAAGAAGCTGGTTTAATAGAAATTAAACAAAGATTTAGAGATAATGGTTCGCATACATCTAATACATACGAATTGTTACTTGTTGATAACGAAAAAGAACAAGAGGTAGTCAAAAATTTTGACATACCTAGTCAAAAAAATGAACAAGGGCTTATAAAAGATTTTAACACCCTTAACCTTGTAAATAATAACCAAGTAATTGAACCAGATAATATAAGGGTTATTTTATTTTTTGATGAGGTTTGGGAAAGGTATCCAAGAAAAGTTGGCAAGGGTGCAGCTAAAAAAGCATGGGTTAAAGCATGTTCAAAAATAAATGATTTAGCACTTCGCGATGCTGTTTTTGAATATATTGAGGCTGTCAATGGAAAAACGAAAAAGTTTATTCCACATCTTGCAACATGGTTAAATCAAGAAAGATGGGATGATGAAATAGAAAATATAGAACCAGAAAAAACATCTGATTTTCTAAAAAATCTGTTCAAATCAAAAACCTTAGGAATTGAAAAACAATGAATTACGAGCAACGAAAAAGACAAATTTCTGCATGGTTGATGCAAACATTAAAACGCTATGAGGTACCACCACATATGGACGAAGATGCTTGTAGAGAAGAAATGGTTTTAATGGTAGAAGATATTAATAGCGAAATACCAAAATTAAATGAGTCAGGTATGAAGTATCTTTTAGAAAAAGTAGCACAGTATGTAAGAAAAAACCAATCATCAAGAAAATGGCCGACAATAAATATTTTCACAAAAGGTGTCAAAGAATATCGTGATAAAATGGATGATGATTTAGTTATTCAAGAAGCTCCAAAAGACTTTGATCCTTCTTTAATCAATGCAAAAAGAATTAAAAATTTAGAAAGTGTTGGCGAATGGTGGATAGTTGGCGGTGGTGCGCAAAAATTATTACAACAAAATTTAATTACAGAAGATGATTTGAAACCTTACATGAATTTTCTTGCATCACGAAAGAAATCTAGTAATATAGGGGAATAATCAAGGGTCAGCGATTGGCGTCATTACCACTTGGTTTGCCTCAACTTTATGCCCCCTTTTTTAGGGGGTTTTTTTTATGAAAAATGTATTTATAATAATTACAAAAAGGAAAGCATAATGAAGTCTTGGCCTGCTACGGCTACTAAATTAGTAGAAATAAAAAAACTTATACCATACGCAAGAAATAGTAGAACTCATAGTGAAGAACAGGTTTCACAAATAGCTGCTAGTATTCAAGAGTGGGGATTTACAGTCCCGATATTAATTGACGAAGAAAATACATTGATAGCAGGTCATGGTAGATTATTGGCTGCTCAAAAATTAGAGCTTGAAAAAATTCCTGTTATGATTGCAAAAAATTGGTCAGATGCACAAAAACGTGCGTATGTAATTGCAGATAATAAATTAGCATTAAATGCAGAATGGGATGAAGAACTTTTAAAGGTAGAAATTAAACAATTAGAGTTTGATAAGTTTGATATTTCAAAAATGGGTTTTGAATTAGACGAACTTACAGATTTATTTTTAGATAAAGATTTTGGCGACACAGACGCATTTGATGAATGGCAAGAAATGCCAGAATACGATAACGAAAATCTGGATTATTTTAGAACCATAAAAATTCATTTTGATAACCAAGAAGATGTTGACATTTTTGCAGAGAAAACTGGTTTACCTCTCACAGAGGCAACAAGATTTATAAGGTTTCCAGAGCCTGCAAAAACAGATTTAGATGCTTATAGAGTTCACGGAGACGAAAGTGAAACCTGAGTTTCCTCTTTATATTCCAAGCAAAGGTCGTGCAGAGTATATGATGACATCTAAAGCACTTACATCAATGAAAGTACCGCATTATTTAATCGTAGAAAGCGATCAAATTGATGAATATGCCAAAGCAATTAAACATTGGGATTTACTTACGACAATTATTGAATTGGATTTATCATTCAAAGAAAAATACGAGCTTTGTGATGATTTAGGGCTAAGCAAAAGTACAGGACCGGGACCCGCCAGAAATTTTGCATGGGAACATTCTAAAAGCGATGGATATGCATGGCATTGGGTTATGGATGATAACATCAAACATTTTCATCGTTTCAATAAAAATTTACAAGTAAAGGTAACCGACGGAACTTGTTTTAAAGTTATGGAAGATTTTGTTCAGCGATATACAAATATTGGCATGGCAGGTCCAAATTATATGATGTTTGCTCCACGAAAAACACGATTACCACCTTTTGTGCTTAATACAAGAATTTACAGTTGCAACCTTATACGAAACGAACTGAGATATAGATGGAGGGGAAGATATAACGAAGATACAATTCTTTCTCTAGATATTCTTAAAGCTGGATGGTGTACAACACAGTTTAACGTATTTCTTCAAGAAAAAACAAATACACAAACAATGAGGGGAGGTAACACAGAAGAATTTTATCACAAAGAAGGAGATGTACTTGAAGGCCAAAGATATGCAGATACTGGTACATTAGAAAAATCAAAAATGCAGGTAAAGGTTCATCCTGATTGTTCTCGGTTGGTAAAGAAATATGGCAGATGGCATCATCATGTTGATTATAATAGATTTAAAAAACAAAAATTAATCCGCAGAGGTGATATTGATTGGACTGGTCAAGTTAAAGATTATGGCATGAAAATGGTTAAGATAAGATGAAGGTAGGATTTACTGCATCTACCTTCGATTTGCTTCACGCAGGTCATGTTGCAATGCTTTCTGAAGCAAAAAATGTTTGTGACTTTTTATTGGTCGGGTTGCATGTAAATCCAAACGAAGAGCGTGAAGAAAAAAATAGGCCGATACAAACCCTTGTAGAAAGATACACGCAGTTAAAAGCAATTTCTTATGTAGATGAAATAATACCTTATCAAAAAGAAAACGATTTGCTTGATATTTTAAAATTATATCCAATTCAGATAAGAATTATTGGCGAAGAGTATCGTGATAAAGATTTTACTGGTAAAAATTTAGATATGGAAATTTACTACAATAAAAGAAGGCACGATTTTAGTTCGAGCCTTCTAAGAAAACGAGTCGTGGTAACCGAGCTTGAAAAAAGCGAATCACCAAAGCTGGGTGGCTCAAAGATTAGTAATATGAGCCGCTGATCCAAGTTCATTGACCGCATAGACCATTGTTCTTTTATCATCGTATGGTCTGGCAAAATCAACTACCTCAAAAAAAGTTTTGAATTCTTTACGGATACGGTTTGCCCCCTTTCCCCGTACCGCCACAAAGTGTGTTCTGTTTTCGTAAACCTGTTTCTCGTAATCAGTAGCAAAATTAAACATTAGTAAGTCTCCCCAGTAAAAATATTAACAGGATTTTCCCAACTGTAGAAAGCTTCTCTTACTGCAGCCCTTTCTGCCTCGATCTGTGCTGGTGTTCTGTTTGCCTGTGCCTTCTTGTATTCTTCAATAAATTGAGCTGTTTCGATGTCTCTTGTATTATCTGCATATTCTTTTTGTTCTGCAGTAATAAAACCATTTTCAAAGAATTGCTCTACAATATCTTTTGGTGGAACGCTGTTGTTGCTGATCCATCTGATAACATCACCGTCAAAGTAAGTATTTGTTTCGAATTTTTCTTGGGTATTGTAAGTCATTTTGAACCTCTTTTAGTTTATATATACAAACTATCAAATGGCATATATATTGTCAATACAATATTTACAAATAATTACAAAAAAATACAACTCTTTGACCATTCAGAATTTATGTATTAAATATACATACACACAAGATATGGTGGAAAGCATGAATAACAGTATAGATGTTGATACTGAAGAAAAAAAACGAGGCCCGAAAGGACCATCTAAAGCCTTGAATGATAAAGATTTTATGCAACTTCTTAATATGATCCGTATACAATGCACACAGACAGAATGTTGTAATGTTCTCGGTATGTCAGATACGACTTTGAACAGAAGATTAAGGGAACGTGGGTACGAAAATTTTGAAGACCTCTATAAAAAGCACAACGATGAGGGCAAAATGTCATTGAGACGGATGCAATGGCAAGCAGCAGAAAATGGAAATGCAACCATGCTAGTTTGGCTTGGTAAACAGTATTTAAGTCAACGTGACAGATTAGATGCTGAACTTACTGGTAAGGATGGTGGCGCAATTGTAACAAAAATTGAGCGTGTAATTGTCGACCCTTCAAATACAAACACCTAGATGGGCAAATCCCTTATTAGTTGGTGATTTAGGAAAGCCAAGGTATAGAGGTGCGAAAGGTGGTCGTGCTTCTGGTAAATCACATTTTTTTGCAGAATTAATAGTAGAGAGAATGTTAAGTCACCCAAATTCTAAAATTATCTGTATTCGAGAAGTTCAAAAATCGCTAGAATTTTCATCAAAACAATTATTACATGATAAAATACAAGCATTAGAAGTTGGTCATTACTTTGAAATACAAAAGACCAGAATATCTTGTACGCTTGGCACAGGAGTAATTATTTTTCAAGGGATGCAAGATCATACAGCAGAAAGTGTTAAATCATTAGAAGGTTTTGATGTAGCTTGGATAGAAGAAGCACAATCGTTGTCGACAAGATCGTTAGAATTGCTTGATCCAACATTACGAAAAACAGGATCAGAAATCTGGTGTAGCTGGAATCCAAACAAAGCAGATGATCCTGTAGAGCAACTTTTCAAAGATAATTCGAATGCTGTATTGGTTCATGTAAATTATATGGATAATCCGTTTGTAACCGAAGCAACAAAAGAAATGGCAGATAGGATACGTGGTCAAAATCCGATCAAATATAATCATATTTGGCTTGGTGATTACATGCGAGAGGTGGAAGGTGCCCTTTGGAATTCAGACGATATACAAAAATGCAGAATAGACAAAGACAAAGTTCCAGAATTAGAAAGAATTGTTATTGCAATTGATCCTGCAGTAACTGGTAAAGCCACATCCGATGAAACAGGTATTGTTGTAGCAGGTAGGGCAAACAAAAATAGGTATTATATACTTGAAGATTGTAGTTTGCGAGGATCGCCTGATCAGTGGATTCGTAGAGCAATTTTAAAATATCACGAATATCAAGCAGACAGAATTATTGCAGAAGTAAACAATGGTGGCGATTTGGTGGAAAATCTGTTAAGAAATACAGATAGGAATGTTTCGTTTAGGTCTGTAAGAGCAACAAGGGGAAAAATGCTGCGTGCAGAACCAGTAGCGGCGTTATATGAAAGTGAGCAAGTATTTCATGCAGGTAAATTTTCAGAACTGGAAGAACAAATGATTTTTTATAATGGTTCTGGAAATATATCGCCTGATAGATTAGATGCCTTAGTGTGGGCTATTACAGAACTATCGCAAGTAAGCGGTTCACCAGTTTGGAGAATAAGTTAATGGGCATCGTTGATAATATCAAAAATTTGTTTGTAAATAATATTGAAACTAAAGAAGCTCCAAAAGTTTACATGGCAGGGCATACGCTTTACTCCCATAATCGCAGGGATGGATATAAAGATTATGCTAAAGAAGGTTATCAAGAAAATGCAATAGTTTATAGATGTGTTAATGAAATTGCAAATGGTGCAGCGTCAGTACCTATGAAAATTTTTCAAGGTGATATTGAACTTGATAATCATCCTTTAATTGATTTGTTAAAAAGACCAAACCCAACTCAGGCAGGTGTTGAATATTTCCAATCGCTTTACGCTTATCTTTTACTTTCTGGTAATAGTTATGCTCTTGCAAGTGCGGTAAACCAAGTACCAACAGAAATGTACCTCTTACGTCCTGATCGTATGGAAGTAGAGCCGAGTGAAACATCAATCCCTAAGGCATACAAATATAAGTTAAATGGGCAGGTTGCGGCACGATATGAGGCCGATCCAGTATCTGGACAATCAGAGGTGAAACATTTCAAATTGTTTAATCCGCTCGACGATTATCTAGGATGTTCTCCACTTATGGCAGCAGCAGTAGATTTAGACCAACACAACATGATAGCAAAACACAACATTGGTTTATTGGTAAATGGTGCAAGACCGTCTGGTGCAATAGTTTTCAAACCAAAAGATGATATGGGTAATACAACCATGCTTTCGGATGGTCAAAGAGAGCAAATATCAAAAGATTTAGAACAAAGATTTGTTGGTACAAAAAATGCAGGTAGACCAGTTCTTTTAGAAGGTGATTTTGATTGGAAAGAAATGGCAATGTCACCTAAAGATATGGATTTTTTACAGAACAAACACATGGCAGCAAAAGACATTGCTTTATGTTTTGGTGTTCCGTCACAGTTAATTGGAATACCTGACAGTCAAACATATGCCAATGTTCAAGAGGCAAGACTTGCGTTGTATGAAGAAACCATTATTCCACTCGCTAATAGAATAATAAGTGATCTTAATGAATGGTTAGCACCAAGTTTTGGTAATGATATTACCATTCAATATGATTTTGAAAGTGTACCTGCAATTACAGAAAGACGTAGAAGAATTTATGAAAATGTTACTGCTGCTGTTCGTGAAGGTATTATAAGTAGAAATGAGGCTAGAGAGCGATTAGGTCTCGAACCTATAACAGGCGGTGATGAAGTATATATTGCTGCAAATTTATTTCCGTTAGGAGGACCAGATGTTGCAGAAGATAAAGGGGTTGATCCAGAGGTTGCTGGGAAAGAAGCCTACGGTGAAGAAAAAAGAGAAATCCGCAAAGACGTCTACACAACCGAAGAAGAAGCCGAAGAAAGGGCAAAAGAAATAGGATGTGTTGGTACACACAGTCATACATCTGATGGTCAAACCATTTTTATGCCATGTCGCACCCATGAAGATTATGAAGATGCAACTGGTGATGTTTTGAAATATTATGACGATGACGATGATGAGGATGATAAAAGAAAAAAACCAAAACGAAAAAAGCCAAAGCGCAAAGACGAGGACGAGGATTACGAAGAAAAATCAGAAAGTGATGTAGATACAAGACCAACTTCGGCAATGGCTATAAATGCAACCAGAGGTTTAGAACTTCGTAAAAAATTCAATCGCGGTGGTACAATGGTTGGCGTTCAAAGAGCCAGTAGTCTTAAAAATCGTGAACGGTTGAGTCCAAGAAGTGTAAGACGTATGCACTCATTTTTTTCTAGACATGAGGTAGATAAACAGGCTGAAGGTTTTAATCGAGGCGAAAAAGGTTATCCAAGTGCAGGTTTGATAGCATGGTTGCTCTGGGGCGGTGATGAAGGTCAGTCGTGGGCAAGACGAAAAACAGCTGAATTAGACAAAGCCCGTGATAAACAATTTGAATTAGAAGAACATATCACAGCAGCATATATTGAAACAAAAGCACCAATTTCAGAGTCTGTAAAAAAAGGTTTGGCTAATAAGGTCAAAGATCACAACGAAAAACATGGTGATAAAAAAGGTAAACGTGTTACTCAAAGAATGTTAGAAGCCGTATTTCGTAGAGGTGTAGGTGCTTACAATACAAATCCATCTTCTGTAAGGCCAAGTGTAAGTAATTCTGATCAATGGGCATATGCTAGAGTAAACGCATTTTTATTCGCTGTACGCCGAGGAAGATTTAGAAGTGGAAAATTCGACCTTGATTTATTGCCTTCTGGTCACCCTTTAAAAAGTAATGCTAAAAAGACAATACAAATCGCAGCCGAATAGTATACCAGTTTAATTTAGAATGCCACCAAAATATGCAATAAGAGCAGGCATGTAAAAAACAAGTATTGTAAATGCTAGTATTAAAGTAAAATTTGTGATAAAAGTAATAAAATTCATAATACGCTCCATTTTATGAAAACTAAGCCACCTATTCAACAAGGTGGCTTCTTTTTAAAAGCCTTCTTAATCGTCTGCTTTTTTTATAATTATCAACCCTATCTAAATTGCTTTCAAAAGAATTGAATAAATCTGCAAGTTCTTTGTAAACAATATTGTAGGCTGTTAACGGTCTTTGGTTTTTGATACAGTATAGAACCATATCCTTTGCATCAAAATGACTATAAAATTCACGATCGTATTCATCTTTAATAGAATACATCCCTTCTAAAATATTCTGATATTTTGGTTGATTATGTGATCGCTCTTTAACAATTTGCCATGCAGTAGAAAACGACATACGCCTTAGATGTGTATTGAATAAATCTAACATTACGCTGCCTCCTTTTTCAATATATCGTTTGGAGATACTTTGATTGCTGATTCTAGAATATGATCGCAGTATTGTTTGCATTCTAGGTTATCAAGTTCGGCAAGCCACTCGTCATATGTAATAACTGTGGTTGGGAACTCTTTGTAATCAATGGTATTGGTGATAGAAATGGCTGCAACAAATGCCCATGCATCTGCAGGACTGTTTAAGTCAGATACAATGTAATCATCACCAAATTTAACTTTCCATTGGTGATTTCCGTCTGAATATTTACCAGACTCACAATGTGAACCATAATTTTCTAGTGCTTGTGTTTTAACAACATATTTTCTACTTAACATTTTAGAACCTCTCTTTTTGATAAGTCTAAACTATCAAATCTACATATGTTTGTCAATACAATATTTACAAAAAGTATGTTAGACGAGAAAAAAATACTATGTTATAAGGGGCTATGGGTTTTCCTGTATATATAAAATCTGGTAGACGAAGAATAAATCTTGCAAAAGAAGTTGCAGAGGTAAATAGGATACGTTTAAGTTACGAACGTAGTTTAACTAGAAGATTTATTAGTTTATTTAGAAAAACAGCTAGAATGGCTGCAAATGGCCATGAAAATGGTGGTTCTATTTCTTCGTATACATCAGATTTAGAAAATGAAACTGGTTCAATATTAAGAGCACATTACACAGATATTATTAATCAATTTGGTGCGCGAGTTTTTGATGGTTATAAATTTGAAACACGGTTTGAGGTTTTAATAGATCAATTTTATCAACTTTTCGGTGCAGAAAAGGTTGTTTCTATTTCTAGAACAACAAGAAATCTTATATTAGGTGCAATAAGAAGAGCAGAAAAAGAAGGTTTGGGCGTAGACGAAACTTCAAAATTAATTGTAGAACGTACGTCTGGATCAATTGGTAGATCAAGGGCAGCAACAATTGCAAGAACCGAAACCCATGCCGCAGCATCTTTTGCAACCCACGAGGTAACAAATGAACTTCCCTTGCCTTTTAGAAAACAATGGAGTTCTGTAGCTGATGCACGAACAAGAAGCCATCATGCTGCAATGAACGGCGTACAAGTTGGGCATGATGAAGACTTTATTGTAAGGGCAAAAGGCATTGAATATAGAATGGCACATACCCACGATCCGCGTGGTGGTGCAATAAATAATATAAATTGTAGATGTGTTACTTTGTACATAGCAGAAGAGGACGTTATTTTTAGGGATTAACAAAGTGTTCAAAAACTTGTACAAGTGTGCTAAATTGCAAAAAGAGGTTACTTATGCCATTGCCAAAACCTAGATTGGGTGAAAGCAGAAACGATTTTATGGGTAGATGTTTACAAGATGATAAGGTCGTATCGGAATTTGCAAGCAATAAACAGAGGTTTGCGGTTTGCAGCACACAATATGAGGGCAGTAAAATGACTGACGAAGTAATTGAAGAACAGTTTGAAGATTTAGAACAAACTGAACAAAAACTCGAGGATGGTACCTTAAATGTTTCTTTTGAGCTTAAAACATATGGCGAAGAAGAAGAAAAAGGCGTTTTTACTGGTTACGGCTCGATTTTTGGAAATAAAGATTTAGGAAATGATATTGTTTTAGAGGGGGCTTTTGCACGATCTATTGGTCGTAAGGGTGCTAAATCAGTAAAATTTTTATATCAGCATAAACAAGATGAGCCAATTGGTGTGTTTGACGAGCTTAAAGAGGACGATAAAGGTCTTAAGGTAAAAGGTCGTCTTGCAATGGGAACTCAAAGAGGTAGAGAAGTTTACGAATTGATGAAAATGGGAGCAATTGATGGTTTATCAATTGGTTACCGTGTAGACGAAAAAGGTTATGATTACGACAAACGACGAAGGCGTAGAATGCTTAAGTCGGTTGATCTAATGGAGATTTCTGCAGTTACTTTTCCAATGAACCCTCGCGCAAGGGTAGAGTCGGTAAAAGGTGCAGAACGCACAGTGAGAGAATGGGAAGAACTTCTACGGGATGTAGGTAGCCTATCTCGCACTGAGGCAAAGGCGGCTGCAAGCGCAGTTTCCAAGGCACTTGAACAGCGGGATGCTGTAAAAGAAGAACAGCCTGAAGTTCTCGAAGCAATGTTACGCTTCACAAACATCCTTAAATCTTAAATCTATGGAAGGTTAGTAAAATGACAGAAGAAGTCAAAACTGCCGTAGACGCAATGACAAGTGCCTTTGAAGAATTTAAAAAGGTAAATGACGAGCGTTTAGCGGAAATTGAAAGCAAGGGGGAAGCAGACCCACTTGTTGAAGAAAAGCTTGCAAAGCTTGAAGGTGAAATGGACAAGTTTGAGACAATCAATCAGTCAATCACTCAACAGCAAAAAGCAGCAGAAGGCATGGAAGAAAAGCTTTCTGAAATTGAAACAATGTTGAAGCGTCCTGCAAATGCTATGGAAGCTAAAGACGTTGATGTTGCTTTAAAAGCTTGGGATCACTTCATGCGTAAAGGTGAAGATGGTCTTGATGAAATGGAAAAGAAGGCTTTGACAGTTGGTACAGCTGCAACAGCAGGTAATTTAGCACCTGCCGAGTATGTTGAAGAACTTATCAAAGTTGTAACTGAAATTTCACCAGTACGATCTGTTGCAAGAGTTCGCTCGACTTCAAACAAAGAAATTGAAGTACCAAGCAAATCAGCAACATTTTCTGCGGCATGGACTGCTGAAGGCGGCACACGATCAGAAACAACTGGTTATCAAACTACATTGAATACAATACCAACACATGAGCTTTATGCTTTAGTTGATATTAGTTCACAGTTGTTAGAAGATAGTGTATTTGATCTAGAAGCAGAAATGAACACTGAATTTGCAGAACAATTTGCAAAAGCAGAAGGTGAATCGTTTATTACTGGTAACGGTACAAACAAGCCGACTGGATTAATGAATGGTACAACTGTTGGTCATACAGCTACAGGTGCAGCATCAGCAGCAATTACTACAGATAATCTGATGGATATGGTTCATGGTTTAAAGTCAGAGTATGCAAGAAATGCTACAATGATGATGAACAGAGCTACTCTTGGGATAATCCGTAAGCTGAAAGATACTGCAGGTGCGTATATTTTCCAAACTGGCTTTTCAGGTCAATCTGGTTTGCCAAACACAATCCTTGGTCACCCATATGTAGAAGCAGCTGATGTTGCTGATGCAGCAAGTGGAGCAAGATCAGTAATCTTTGGAGATTTCCGTAGAGGTTACATGATTGTGGATCGTGTTGCGCTTTCTGTTCTACGTGACCCATTTAGCCAAGCAGCAACAGGTAATGTTCGTTATATTGCCAGAAGAAGAGTTGGTGGTGAGGTTGTGCTTGCAGAAGCATTAACTTCTCTTAAGCACGCAACTTCATAAAACTTATATGGGGGGCTTACGCTCCCCATTTATTACAAGGATGTAATATGAAAATAATGATGTTAAAAAACGGTGTTGGTATTGCGCGAGAAGATGGAGCGCAAACAATGACTTACGAAAAAAATAAAGAATATAATTCTTCCGAAGCATGGCAAGAGGGCGTTTTTAAGAGTTTTGTGGAAATGGGTATTGCAAATGAAATCGGTGGCAATGCACCAGTGACAGAAACAAAACGTGCAAGAAACGAAAAAGGTCAATTGGTAGGTGATGATCCAAGCACACCTGATGTCAATGAAGCTTGGGAAGGTGGTAAAGCACCAACAAAATAAATAGGAAGCGGTAGGCTATGAGTGGAATTAAGATAACAACACAACCAACAATTGAGCCTATCAGCATTGAAGAGGCAAAAGAGCATCTAAGACTTGATGATGATATAGATGATATACCTGTTCTTACTTTTATAAAAGCTGCAAGACTTTGGGCAGAAAAATATACAGGTCGTTCTTTTATAACCAGAACAGTACAACAGTTTTTAGATAGTTCGGCGTCTACACTTAATCCATTATACGAGGGCATGAGGTCAGGTGTTCTTGCGGCACCATATGCTAATTACATTGAATTGGCGGCTTCTCCTGCAATAACAGTAACAAGCATAAATTATTATAATGACTCAGATACACAATCTACTTGGGCTACATCAAATTATTATGTTGATAATGTCTCTGATCTTGGACGCGTTTATCTTAGGGATGGAGGAACATTTCCTACTGATCTTAGGGCTGCGAACGGTTTAGAAATAAATTATACCGCAGGTTATGGCGCAAATAGAAGTGATATTCCATCGGATATAAAATTAGCAATGTTACAGTATATGACATTTGCTTATGAGCATAGGGGTGAACAGGACGGCAATGCTCCTCCCATGTTGCCCACCATCCTAAATACCTTATTGTCCCCATATAAGATTATGCGTTTAGGAGTTCATCCCTATACCAATATTTTACGAACAGGGATTAGCTAATGTCTATTGGTAAAATGCGGCAAAATTTGCAGATACAACGCTATACAAAAACCCCCGATGGTGGTGGAGGATCAACCGTTGTTTATAATAAAGTAGCTGATATTTTTGCACAGATAATGCCGAAAGATGCAAAAGAAAATCTTTTTGGTGATCAAATGAGAGAAGTAACCAGTCACGTAATTATGATTAGGTATCGTAGAGATTTAACTCATGCAGATAGATTAGTTCAAAATCATACAAGACTTGGAGAGCAATTTTCTAGAACCTTTGCAATTAAAGGCATAAAAAATATAAATAATGAATTTAAATATATGCAGATTGCGGCACAAGAAGGATCAGGTGTGCCAACATGACAAAAATTCGTACCAGTATCACAAGAAAATCTTCATTTAGACAAATCCCACCTCAATATCTTAAACAAGTTAAAGAAATTGTTGCTAGAGGTGGTAATTTAGTTCGTAACACCGCTGTTCAATCTATTCAATCAAATCAAAGTTCAGGACGTATATATCAAAAATATAATCCTAGAAGAGAGCACACGGCATCAACAGCGGGAAATCCACCAAATACCGATACAGGATTTTTGGTTAACAATATTAATGTAGTTATTGATGGTGACGGACTTGGTGCAAGTGTAGAAAGTCGTGCAGATTATTCAGAAGCTTTAGAATTTGGTACAAGTAAAATGGGTGCAAGACCTTTTCTACAACCTGCTTTAGAAGAAAACAGAGGCAAAATCAAACAAATGTATAAAACAATAAGGGCTAAAAAACGATAATGTCCTTACACTCATTTCCACTTCAACAAGCCATATTCAATAAATTGAATGGATCAACAACAGGACTTTCTGGTGCATCTGTTTCAATTTTTGATAATGCAGATGAAAGTACAGCATATCCTTATGTTCTTATTGGTGAAGAAACAACAGCCAATAATGGAACAAAAACAAAAGATAGTATTGAACACACTCAAACAATTCACGTATGGTCTCAATATCGTGGATTGCGCGAGATAAAAGAGATTATGCAATCGGTCTATGAAAACTTGCATAATACTGATATAACAGTATCAGGTGCTTCACTGGTGAATATTCGACAAGAGTTTTCGACAACACTGGTAGAGAATGATAATTTAACGCGGCATGGGGTTATGAGATTTCGTGTCGTTGTGTTTGACAGCTAAAGGAGTAAAGACATGGCGGCACAAAAAGGTTCAGCCCTATTATTAAAAATTGGTGCAGATGCAACGGCTGCATCAGGTTCAGATACCTACACAACTATCGGTGGTTTGAGATCAACCTCACTTACATTAAATGATGAGGCGGTTGATGTAACATCAAAAGATAGCTCAGGTATTAGAGCATTGTTGGCAAACGGTGGTGTACAATCAATGTCAATAAGTGGTTCTGGTGTGTTTACGGATGCAGCTTCAGAGGCAACATTACGTTCTGCTTTTGGTGCAAGTGATTTCCATAACTTTCAAATAATTGTACCTGATTTTGGAACATACACAGGTGAATTTATGGTTGCATCATTAGAATACGGTGGAGAACATAATGGTGAGGTTACATATTCTGTAACACTAGAAAATTCTGGCGCATTTACATTTGCAACAGTTTAAGGAGTTTAGAGAATGGCTTGGGAAAAAGTAACAATACATTTCAATGAGACAATGCTTCTAGGCCATTCTCGCGGCACCATGTTCACCATTCCATGTGCAGCAAAATTTGAAGTTGGTGATGTGATCACAGCCAATGGTAATGAATTTAAAGTAACATCTGTCATAGATGTGGCAGGTCGTGGCGAAGTTTTTGAAATTGAAACAGAGGAGGTCAAGAGTGACAAACCCAAAGCGCGGAGAAATGCAGTTGAGTCTGGGGAGTCAGACATGGACAGCAAGAGTGACGATGGACGGAATAGCTAGAATTGAGGCAGCTTGTAATACAGGCATTGTCAGAATTTTAGGACGTTTAACGGACGGTGATTTAACCACAACTGAAATAGTCAATATTTTACATCCTATTATTAAGGGTGGTGGCAATGATGTTTCAACAAAAGATATACAAAATGCAGTTTGGGATGCAGGTTTGGCAGAGGCTATGAAGGCTGTAGGAGAAATTATCGGAACAGCCCTAAGTGGAGGGAATGACGAGGGAAACGTAAAAAAGGCGGCAAAGGGTTAGATGAATTTCCTTGGCGTGATTATATGGAAATTGGACTTGGCAAAATGCAAATGAGACCAAATGATTTCTGGAACATGTCAATGATAGAATTTTATTCTGCCTTAAATGGTTTTGCAGATTTTCATTCGGGAGGTAAGCCGTCACCTCTTAACAAAGATGAACTTCAAGATTTGATGGAAAGGTATCCTGATTAATGGCAACAACTGTTGATACATTACTTGTCCGTATAGAAGCGGATATGGGCGATCTAAAAAGACAGCTTGCAAAAGTAGAGCGTGATGTAGGCAAATCAACAGCAGGTATAGCAGCAGCATTTAAAAGAATGGGTCCCATCATTGGGGTTGCTGTTGGTGCAATAGTTGTAAGAAAACTTGGTCAAATGGGAATGGCTGCAATCAATATGGCAGGTGATGTTGAAG
>VMHT01063138.1_pt1 | contig 48654 bp, 51 predicted proteins | sample 4693611 | NCBI WGS metagenome assembly VMHT01 (sample SAMN12280063, study PRJNA550983) | marine metagenome | isolation source: seawater sampled from same location over 5 years 0.02-0.2 micron viral filtrate | place: USA: collected off the coast of southern California halfway between the port... ... | reverse complement strand
TTAATATTGCTAATTTAGTTGCTTTTTCTCCATCTTGATTATTTAAATCTAATCCTAATTTACCCTTTAAAAGTTTTCCATTTGTGTCGATAGGTAATTGCCCGGATATAAAAATTAAATTATGTGATTTTACATAAGCCGCATAATTTCCAACTGGATCTGGAGCAATAGGTATGGATAGATTTAATTTTTTGAGATTTTCTTCAACGGTCATTTTTATTCTTTCGCTTTTTTTGTTTTCTTTGCTGTCTTTGTTTTCTTTAATTTTTTTCCTTTTTTTTGTGCATCATACTCAAGTCTTTTATCTATATATACAAGCGCTTCATCCATAGTAATATCATTTGGGTCTTTGTCATCAGGAATTGTTGCATTAATGGTTTTATATTTTATGTAGGGACCAAATTGACCTTTCATTACTTTTACTGGTTTTTTATCTTCAGGGTGTTCACCTAGATTTTTAATTTCGTTTGATGAGCGACGCCCAGGTTTAGCTTCTGCAATTAATGTTACAGCTTTATTTAGACCAATTGAAAAAATATCATCTGGTGTCTCTAGTGTTGAAGACTTATTTGCACATTTAACATATGGTCCAAATCTACCATTGTTTAATGTTATATCCTCATTATTTTCTGGATACTTACCTAAAATTTTTGGCAAACTCGATAAGAATTTTGCTTTATCTAGATCCACATCATTAGGAGATATACCTTTTGGTATAGAAAAATTTTTCAATTCTTTTTCTTCATTTCCAACTTGCAAATAAGGACCAAATCTTCCTTTTTTTAATATAATTTTCATTCCTTCATCTGTACTGCCAATTTCTTTTGGTTCAGACATGAAGTCTTCTTGAGCAGCTTTGATACGCGACAAAGGTCTTGTAAATTTGCACTCAGGATATTTAGAACATCCAATAAAAGCACCGAATCTTCCCACTTTTAAACTTAGTTCACCACCACATTGACAGGCTCTTAAAACTTTATCTTCTTTATCTTTATCAAAAATAATATCAGATAAACTTTCGTTAAGCATATCTAGAATAGTTCTTGTCCTTAATTCTTTCACTTCGTTAACATTTGAATTAAACTGATCCCAAAATTGACTTAATACATCTATCCAATTAATTTTACCCGAGGTTATATCGTCTAAGCTATCTTCAAGTTTTGCTGTAAAATTATAATCAACATATTTATTAAATAATTTATCCAAAAAGGCAGTAATTAATTTACCACGATCTGTTGGATAAAATTTTTTATTCATTAATTCAACATAATTACGAGTAGATAAAACTGATATGATACTAGCATAAGTTGAGGGTCTACCAATTCCAAGTTCTTCTAATTTTTTCACTAGGCTTGCCTCTGAGTATCTTGGTGGTGGATTGGTGAAATGCTGTTCATCAATAACTTTATCTAATATTAGTTCGTCACCACTATTTACATCTGGCAAAATATTATCATCATCTTCATTTTCATCTTTCTTTTCCTCATCCTCCTTGCTTTCTTGATACAATTTTAAAAAACCATCAAACTTTTGAACTGATCCATTTGCCCTAAATGAAATAGTGTTGTCATTATTAATTATATCTATTGAGGTTCTTTCAAATTCAGCAGACTCCATTTGTGATGAGACTGTTCTATTCCAAATTAGTTCATATAACCTCATTTGATCTCTATCTAATATTGATTTCAAAGAAGATGGATCTCGATAAATATCTGTAGGCCTTATTGCTTCATGTGCTTCTTGAGCATTTTTTTCTTTTTTCCCACTATAATTTCTAGGTACATCAGGTAAATAATTCTTACCAATTTTGTTTTCAATGTAATTTCTACAGGATTGCAAGGCTTCATTTGAAATTTGGGTTCCATCTGTTCTCATGTACGTTATGAGACCAACTGTTTCTCCTTCAATTTCAAAACCTTGGTAAAGTCTTTGAGCAACTTGCATTGTTCTTGACGCTCCAAATCCTAATTTTTTTGAACCTTCTTGCTGCATAGTTGATGTTGTAAATGGAGCATATGGATTTCTTTTATATGGTTTTTTTTCAATTTGATTTATCTTAAATGAATATTTTTTAATTTCTTCAACTGCCAATTTTGTTTGATTTTCATTTTTAAAGAAAAATTTATTAACTTTCTCAGATTTAAATAATGTAATTTTAGATTTTAACTCTTTATTTTCTTTATTTTTAAATAATGATTGCACACTCCAATATTCATCTGGTTTAAAAAGCTCTATTTCATTCTCTCTTTCAACAATTAATTTTAAAGCAACGGACTGTACGCGTCCTGCGGATTTTGAACCTGGTAATTTTGTCCAGAGTATTGGTGAAATATTAAATCCAACTAAATAATCAAGAGCTCTACGTGCCATGTAAGCATCTACTAGCTCCGTATTTATTTCTCTTGGATTGTCTATTCCTTTCTGAACTGCTTTTTTTGTAATCTCATTAAAGACAACTCTTTCTACTTTCTTATCTTTAAGTAATTTTTTATCATTCAAAATATTTTTTACATGCCATGCGATAGCTTCCCCCTCACGATCTGGGTCGGTTGCAAGAATTATTTTTTGAGCTTCCTTTGCTGCATCATAAATTTCTTTAAGCGGTTTTTTTGATCCTGGATCAATTTCCCAAGTCATATTAAAATTATTATCCGTGTCGACCGAGCCGTTTTTTGAAGGAAGATCTCTTACATGTCCGTAACTAGCCAAAACAATATAATTTTGTCCAAGATATTTATTTATCGTTTTTGCTTTTGCAGGACTTTCAACAATTACCAGGTTCATAGGAAAAATTAAGTCTCAAATATTTATTAAATTGTCAATTTAATGTTTCTATAAAGCTTGAAAATGGTGTTTTTATTTAGTTTTTATTTTACTTTCTTCACCTGAAATTATTCTTTTGATGTTATCTTTGTGGGTGTAGATACTAAAAATAGTAAAAAAAAACATTAGTAAGATAAGACTTCTTTCATATAGAATAAATGTCGCTAACAATGTTGCAACAAATGCTACTATCGCAGAAAGAGAAGAGATCTTAAAAACTTTTACTACAGCGGACCATACAATCAAAAAAATAATACAAAGAATATAATTAACAATTAGCATTCCCCCAATAAAAGTTGCTACTCCTTTACCACCCTTGAATTTTAACCATACAGGAAATATATGCCCTAAGTACACAATTAAAAAAGATATTAAAATAAATTCTGAATAAAATTTTTCTGTTACTAATACTGCCATACTACCTTTGGCTACATCTGATAAAAGAGTAAACAATGCCAACTTTTTGTTACCCGTTCTTAGAACATTTGTTGCACCAATATTTCCAGAACCAATTTTCCTAACATCTCCAAGTCCAGCAATTCTTGTATAAATTAAACCAAATGGGATACTACCTAGTATATATGAATAAAAACTTACAATAAAAATTTCCATTAGATCTTAAATACTAACTTTCCATTTAAAAAAGTTTTTTCAACTTTACCTTGAAGTTTCCTACCTTCAATTGCAGTATTCTTAGATTTTGATTGCATTTTTTCCCTCTTAACAACCCAGGGTTTTTCCAAATCTAAAATTGCAATATCACCTGGCATACCTTTTTCCAATGATCCCGCATTAATTCCAAATATTTTTGCAGGATTCTCAGTAATGCATTTAATTATGGTTTTTAAATCTAGATTACCATTATGATATTGCTCTAAAGCCAAAGATAGAAAAGTTTCAATTCCTGAGGCACCAGTCGCACACTTTTGAAAAGTAAGTCTTTTTGATTCTTCATCTTCCGGTTTGTGGTCAGAGACCATTATATCTATTATACCATTTTTTATTCCGTTAATTAAATCTAGCCTGTCTTGTTCTGTTCTAAGCGGAGGGGATAATTTTAAGAATGTTTTGAATTCACCAATATCATTTTCGTTCAAAGATAGGTGATTTATTGAAACACCAGTCGTGAATTTAAGATTTTTACCTTTCCATTCATTAATAATTTCAAGTGACTTACCAGAAGATATTAATGATATATGATATTTTGACTGGTATTGATTTAGTAATCTTAAATCACGCTCTATAATTAGATGTTCTGCATAATCAGGTATTCCCTTGAGCCCCAATTTTGTAGAAATTAGACTTTCATTTATTACACCATTTTTAGATAATTCATTATCTTGTGGAAACTGTATTACTAACGCATTTTGATTTTTGCCATAATTAAATATTTTGTCCATCACATTATTATTCTGAATACACTTAATTCCATCAGTAAAACCAACAGCACCATTGAGTTTTAACAATCCAAATTCAGTAATTTCATTACCTTCAATATTTTTTGTTAATGATGCAAGGGAATGTATTTTGATCAATGATTTGTCTCTAGCCCTACGTTTGATAAAATCAAAAGTTGAAACATTATCAATCACTGGATTAGTATTTGGCATTGTAACCACGGATGTTACCCCGCCTGAAATGGCAGCCTGACTTAAAGTTCTATAATTTTCTTTATATTCAAAACCTGGTTCACTGGCAAATACTCTGCCGTCAATAATTCCTGGAATAGCTAATTTATTTTTGCAATCGTAAATTTCAATGTCTCCAATATTATCTTTTGTTACTTTTTTTCCACAAGCTTCAATCAAACCGTCGTTGTTAATTAATATTCCACCAATTTCATCAATATTATTTTTTGTATCAACTATTCTGACATTAATTATTGCTGACTTCATTTTTGATTCTCCATTAAAATCTTTAAACAAGCCATCCTTACTGCAACGCCCATTTCAACTTGTTGAACGATAATACTTCGATTTATGTCGTCAGCTAAAGTGGCATCAATCTCAATGCCCCTATTCATTGGACCTGGATGCATAATTAAAGCATTGTCTTTCGCATGTTTAATTTTTTTATAGTCTAAAGCAAAAAACTCGTAATATTCTCTAGTGGATGGAATATAAGAGCCATCCATCCTCTCCAGCTGCATTCTAAGCATCATGATAATATCTACATCTTTGAGACCATCTTCCATGTTGGTAAAAACTTTTACACCAAATTGACTAATATCTTTAGGCATTAAAGTGCTTGGTGCGATAACTCGAACCTCTGCTCCCATCATGGTAAGAAGATAGATATTTGACCTAGCTACTCTAGAATGCATTATGTCACCACATATAGCAATTTTAAGTCCTTCAATTTTCCCTATCTTCATTTTAATAGTCATCGCATCTAGTAGAGCCTGAGTAGGATGCTCCCTCCACCCGTCACCAGCATTAATTACTGAGCAATTTACTTTTCTTGACAGTAAGTTAGCTGCCCCAGAGTCGGCATGCCTTATAACAAGAATATCAGGATGCATTGCATTTAAAGTCATGGCAGTGTCAATTAATGTTTCGCCTTTTTTAATAGCTGAATTTGAAACATTCATATTCATTACATCAGCACCAAGTCTTTTGCCCGCAAGTTCAAATGATGACAAGGTTCTTGTAGAACTTTCAAAAAATAAATTAATTTGAGTTTTTCCTTTTAGTAAACTAAGTTTTTTATTTTCTTTTCTATTAAGTTCAACAAATGACTGACTTTCGTTTAGGATATGAACAATTTCTGGAATAGATAAATCTTGAATACCTAGAAGGTTCTTCTTTTCATATTTAACAGCTTGTTTAGTTTTAAATAAAGCCATTAAAATCAGTCCTATAGGCTTATTTCTTTAATTAGGCAAGCTATTTATTTAAAAAATCTAAATATCCTTGAAGGATAAATGCAGCAGCGTGTTGATCAAGCTTTTTTGTTTTTTTTGATGAATTAATGTCTAATTCGTCCATTAAACTAAAAGCCCCATCACTAGATAACCTTTCGTCCCATAGAGTAATAGGTAAATTTGTCATTTTTGAAATATTTTGTGCAAAATCTTTAGCTGATTGTGATCTTGGTCCAATTGAACCATCCATATTAATTGGATTTCCAACTACAATACCTTTAATTTCATAATCCATAATAACCCTATTTAGATCTTCAATAAATTTTTTAAATTTTTTCATAAAAATAATTTTAAGAGGAGTTGCAATTTTTTGATTTGGATCGCTAATTGAAATACCAATATTTTTTTTACCAGGATCTATGCCAAGTATTCTAGTGCCTTTTCCAATTTTATTAGGAAAGTCTGTATTTTCGCAAAGGTTGATAGTTTTCATTAAAGTGTTACTTTATCGAAAATTTTACCAAAGTCTAATGTCAATTACCAAAGATACTGTTAAAAAAATTTCAAAGCTTTCAAGGATAGCTTCAAATGAAAAATTTGAAGATAATATGATCAAAGATTTAAATGCAATTCTAAAATTTGTTGAACAGTTAAATGAAGTAAAAATTGACAACGTTGAACCTCTAAACTCAACCGTTGATCAGGAATTGATTAAAAGAGATGACACAGTTAGTTTAATGAATGAAAAGAAAGATATTCTTTCTAATTCACCCGAAGATAATGATGATTTTTATGTTGTACCAAAGGTTATTGAATAATGAGTGAAATATATCAATTAAAACTTTTTGACCTCGTAGAAAAAATTAAAAATAAAGAAATTTCTTGCACAGAGGCAACACAATCATATGTAGATAGAGCCAAAAAATCAAAAAAATTAAATTGTTTTATTGAAGAAACTTTCGAACAAGCGATAAAAAAATCAAAAGAACAAACAGACAATGTTGATCCTAACAAAAAACTTTTTGGAGCACCCTTTGCTGTAAAAGATTTATTTTGTACAAAAGGTGTGCAAACAACTGCTTCTAGTAAAATGCTTGAAGGTTTCAAGCCAGAGTATGAATCTACTGTGACAACAAAAATTTGGGATCAAGGCGCAAACCTTCTTGGTAAATTAAATTGTGATGAGTATGCAATGGGGTCTTCAAACGAAACAAGTTATTTTGGAAATGTTATTAATCCTTACAGAAATGATAAAGATTTAGTTCCTGGCGGCTCATCTGGAGGATCAGCTTCAGCTGTGGCAGCAAATTTAACATCAGCAACTGTCGGTACTGACACTGGTGGATCTATTAGGCAACCCGCATCATTTACTGGTATTGTGGGGTTAAAACCAACATACGGACGTTGTTCTCGATGGGGAATAGTTGCTTTTGCTTCTTCTTTAGATCAAGCCGGTCCAATGACAAAAGATGTTAAAGATGCATCCTTATTAACGGAAGTTATTTGTGGCCACGATAAAAAAGATTCAACTTCAGCAAAGAAGGAACCCGAATTTTTTAGTAAAAAATTAACAAAAAATATTAAAGGTTTGAAAGTAGGTATTCCAAAAGAATATAAAATTGAAGGCATGTCAAAAGAAATTGTTGATCTCTGGGAAAAAGGAATTGAGTTAGTTAAATCACTTGGTTGTGAAACTAAAGAGATATCTCTTCCACATACAAAATATGCCCTTCCGGCATATTATATTATTGCACCAGCCGAGGCTTCTTCAAATTTAGCTAGATACGATGGTGTGAAGTATGGTTTTAGAGCTGAAGGAAAAGATCTTATTGAGATGTATGAAAATACCCGATCTATTGGATTTGGTAATGAAGTCAAAAGAAGGATTTTAATAGGAACGTATGTTTTGTCATCTGGGTATTATGATGCTTATTATTTAAAGGCTCAAAAAATTAGGAGATTAATTAAGAATGACTTTGATGAAGCGTTTAAAGAGGTTGATACAATTTTAACACCCACAACACCATCCTCGGCTTTCGCAATTGGCGAAAATGTTGATGACCCAATTGCTATGTATTTAAATGATGTATTGACCGTACCTGTAAATCTTGCAGGGTTGCCTGCAATTTCAATACCAGCGGGATACGATAAAAACAATTTACCTTTAGGTCTTCAGTTTATAGGAAAATCATTCGATGAACAAACAATTCTAAACAATGCGTATGCGGTTGAGCAATCAATTAATTTTAAGTCAAATATCAAGGACTGGTGGATTTAATGACGGATAAGACATTTGATTATTATTTAAAAGGAGAAAAGGGAGAATACGAGGTTATAATTGGACTTGAAGTTCACGCTCAAGTTCTATCTGAGTCAAAATTATTTTCACCATCAGCTACAAAATTTGGATCAGAACCAAATTCACAGGTTAGCCTAGTCGATGCCGCAATGCCAGGAATGCTGCCTGTAATAAACAAATTTTGTGTAGAACAGGCTATTAAAACTGGATTGGGTTTGAATGCTAAAATCAACACCTTTTCCAAGTTTGATAGAAAAAATTATTTTTATGCAGACCTTCCGCAAGGTTATCAAATTTCACAATTTAAATATCCTATTGTTGGGGAAGGAAAGGTTATTTTAGATATGCCTTATGGCACAAAGGAAATTGAAATAGAAAGATTGCATCTTGAGCAAGATGCTGGAAAAAGTATACATGATCAAGATCCAAAAAAATCATTTGTAGATTTAAATAGATCTGGAATTGCATTAATGGAAATTGTTAGCAAACCTGATCTTAGATCCCCAGGTGAAGTAGGGGAGTATATTAAAAAGTTAAGATCTATAATGAGGTATCTTAATACTTGTGACGGCAATATGGAAGAAGGTTCATTAAGGGCAGATGTAAATGTTTCAGTAAGAAAAAAAGGGGAAAGCAAATTTGGAACTAGATGTGAGATTAAAAATGTTAATTCAATAAAATTTATGCAACAAGCAATTGACTATGAGGCCCGTAGACAAATAGAATTAATAGAGGAAGGAAATGAAGTCGATCAAGAAACAAGATTATTTGATACTAAAAAACAAGAAACAAGATCAATGAGAAGCAAAGAGGATGCACATGATTACCGTTATTTTCCAGACCCGGATTTGTTACCATTAGAAATAGAGAATTCCTATATTGAAAATTTAAAAAAGAACTTACCTGAACTACCGGATCAAAAAAAACTAAGATTGATTACAGACTTTAAGTTATCAAATTACGAAGCTAGCGTAATTATTTCAGATCAAGCTGTATCTGCATACTATGAAGAAGTCGCAAAAAATTCAGATTACAAACTTGCTGCAACTTGGCTAATGGGTGAATTATTTGCAACATTAAATAAAGAGGGAAAGGAAATTTCTGAAAGCCCAGTAAGCGCAACCAACTTAGCAAAAATGATAAATTTAATAAAAGATGGAACTATATCTGGAAAGATTGCCAAAACTGTATTTGAGGAAATGATAAAAAATAATGAAGATCCATATAGAATTGTAGAAGAAAAAGGCTTAAAGCAAACATCAGACCCTAAAGAAATAGAAAATATAATAGATAAAGTTTTATCATCTAATCAGGATAAGGTTGCACAGTACAAATCAGGCAAAGATAAGCTTTTTGGTTTCTTTGTTGGTCAAGTAATGAAAGAAATGAAAGGCAAGGGGAATCCAGGAATGATAAATGATATTTTAAAATCTAAGTTAAAGTAATTATATGTCTGGTAATTTTTTGCTAAGTGATAAGCTAGAGAGCTATATTCACAAGTACGGAGTAAATGAAACTAGCATAGAAAAAGAACTTAGATTTTTAACGCTTAATGAACATTCTCAATCAGCGCATTTACAAGTATCACCTGATCAATCTGAATTTTTAAAAATAATAATAAAAATTGGTGATTATAAAAACATTTTAGAACTTGGTACTTATCTTGGTTATAGCACCTTGGGAATGGCATTGGCTACATCCGGGCAAGTTTTGACCATAGATAAAGATGATCGATTTATTAAAATAGCTAAAAATTTTTGGAAAAAATCTAAAGTTGATCATAAAATTAAGTTTAGGAACGGAATTGCAATTAATGAGCTAGAAACACTGACCAAGCAAAGTTTTGATATGATTTTCGTTGATGCTGATAAAACTAATAATATTAGGTATTACGAAAAATGTAAGACACTACTGACAAATGATGGAATAGTTATCTTTGACAATGTCTTGTGGAAAGGCAAAGTTTCAGAAAATACTGAAGATCCTAAGGTAATAAAAATTAAAGAGTTTAACAGTTATGTTAAAAATGATAATTATTTTGAAATTTCATTAATTTCCATAGGCGATGGAATGATGTTATGCAAAAAAAGAATTACGAAATAGTCAGCTTTTATAAATTTTGTCCTGTGCGTTCAGTTCAGGATTATAGAATTTTATTTAAAAAAAATTTAATAGATCACTCATTAACAGGCACCATTATATTATCACCGGAAGGCATCAACGGTACCATAGTAGGTTTACCTGGTTTTTTTAAACAATTTTCTAACTTTGTTTTTAATACTTTAAATATAAAAAATTTTGATGTAACTAATTTATCGAAGTCAAGCACAATTCCTTTTAAAAAACCAAAAGTTAAAATCAAAAAAGAGGTAGTACCAATAGAAAAAAATACTATAGCTCGCATTGGAAAACATTTATCACCAAAAAAGTGGGATAACTTCATCAAAGAAAAAGATGTTATGGTTATTGATATACGAAAATCTTTTGAATATGAGATGGGAACTTTTAATGGTGCAATAAATCCTGAAGTAAAAAGTTTTAGAGAATTCAAAGAATATTTTTCAAAAGATTTTGTTAAAAAAAATAATAAAAAGTTGGCAATTTTTTGCACAGGAGGTATTCGATGTGAAAAGGCATCTGACCATTTAGCTTCACTTGGTATGAATGAGGTTTATCAACTTGAGGGCGGTATTATAAATTATTTAAACAATACAAAAGAAAGCGAAACAAATTGGAATGGAGAATGTTATGTATTTGACCAAAGAGTATCAGTTATTCATAATTCAAAACAAGGAACTTATTCAATGTGTCACGGATGTAGAATACCAATAAATAATACAGAAAAAAAATCTAAAAAGTATATCGAAGGTGTTTCTTGCCCTAAGTGTTTTGACAAATTGACTCTAAGTCAAAAGAAAAGATTTGCAATGAGACAGTATAATATTTTAAATAATAAAAATGACTAAATATATTCCTAATTCAAAAATAGTTGTCAGGGAAAATAATAAATTTGAAGCAAAGAACATTGCGGATTATTTTAAAGAAAAAAAAGTAGTTGCCTTTGCTTTACCTGGAGCTTTTACCCGAACATGTTCAAATAATCACCTTCCTGGTTATGAACAGGAATATGATAATTTTAGAGTTTTGGGTGTTGAAGAGATATATTGCATAAGTGTCAACGATCCATTTGTACTTGAAAATTGGCGTGAAATATCAGGAACTAAAAAAGTTAAATTTCTATCAGATGGTAATGGAACTTTTACAAGAGACATGAATATGATTACAGACCGAAGCGCCTCAGGTATGGGTTTGCGTTCATATCGATATTCTATGTATGTGGAAAATGGAAAAATATTAAAATTTTACAAAGACGAAAATGGCAAGTTTGATGTTAGCGATTCCAAAACAATGATTAATTTTTTGAAAAAGAGATAATTGTGGCTAATCGTAAGTCATTTAAACGACCTGTTACAAAAACATCAAACCCTCAGCCAAAGAATAAAAAAACAAAGGACTGGATCATTTGGGCTGCATGGGCAGATAGGGTTACATTTGAAGATATTAAGAGAGAAACAGGCAAATCAGAATCAGAAGTAATCAAGATAATGAGATCATCACTTAAAAGCTCATCTTTTAAATTATGGAGAAAAAGGGTTCACACAAAAAGTATTAAAAACTTGAAAAAATTTAAGCAAAATAGGCTAAAAATTAGAGATAAGTCATATAAAAAATTACTTGCGAACAATTCTTAAATAGATTATATAGATTGAGAATAATTCTTAACTAGAAAATTCAGTAAAGAATAAAAATTGAGCTTAGGTTAATAACCCCTCTCCTTAGAGTTGTGCGATGACTTAAGCTCACAAATAAACGTAAAAAAAAGGAAAATAAATGAAAAAAATATTATCTATTTTTACATTTATGGCTCTCACCTTTGGCAACAGTTATGCCAACGAAGTAAATGTGTTTACATCACGTCACTACGATTCTGATGTCAAACTATATGAAAAGTTTACCGCAAAAACTGGAATTAAAGTTAATGTGGTCAGTGGCAAGGCAAAAGCTTTAGAAAAAAGAATTTTATCTGAAGGTAAATCTTCTAAAGCCGACATTTTCATTACTGTTGATGCTGGTAATTTAGGATCAGCTAAAGCTAAAGGTATTTTTCAAAGTATCAATTCAAAAACTTTGAAATCAAAAATTCCAGCAAATTTTAGAACATCACATTGGTATGGTGTAGCTAAAAGAGCTAGAATTATATATTACAATCCAAAATCAATGTCTGCAGATGAAGCTCAAGGTCTTAATTATGAGGATTTATCAAATCCAAAATATAGCAATTCTGTTGTGATAAGAGCATCGAGCAATACATATAACAAATCTTTAGTTGCATCTCTTATTGCGAATAATGGCTCTTCTAAAACTGGAAAGTGGGCTAAGGGCATAGTTGGTAATATGGCACGCGATCCCAAAGGTAATGACAGAGCTCAAATTATGGCAGTTGCAGCAGGTAAAGCAAAGTTAGCTGTAGCAAACTCTTATTATATTGCTTTAATGTTATCAGGTAAAAAAGGACCTGAGCAACAAGCTGCAGCAAAACTAGTTAAGCCTGTGTTTCCAAATCAAAATAATAGAGGCACGCACATGAATATCAGCGGGGGTGGTGTAACAAAATATGCGCCAAACAAAGCAAATGCTATTAAATTTTTAGAGTTTCTCGTGACTAAAGAAGCTCAACAGCATATTGTTAATAATACTTTTGAGTATCCTATGATTGACGGAGTCAAGCCAAACAAACTTATTTCACAGTTTGGAACTTCTTTTAAACAAGATACTAAAACTAAAGTTTCAAAATACTACCAAAATCAAAAGAAAGCTCTGACTCTCATGAAAAAAGCTGGTTGGAAGTAGCAATTTGAAAAGATGAGACCATTAACTTTGAACTTCCCCAGATTTTTGATGGTTGATGGTCTCGTTTTGAAATTTTAAAATAGATGAGGTCTCCTAAAAATTCAATTAGAACTCAAATATGTGAGAGCATTTGCGTTTTGTTAGTTTCAAGAGGCCTCGTCTATTTTAAACAGTAAAACATTATGAAAAATTTATTTTTAGATCTCACATTAAAATTATCTGATAAAATTTATACGTGGGCACATTTAAAAAGATACTCAAAAAACAAAAAATTTTGTGCTTGTGCATCCAAAGAATTAGTAAATTTTAACAAGAAATTTTCAAGAAATGAAAAGTTTATAAATTAAGAGGAAATTTATCATCATGCTCTCACAAAAGTATTTAAAATTACCTAGATTTAATTACTGGTTTATTAGCTCTTTAGTAATATCATCAATAGTTTGTATTCCATTGATAGTCATATCAACCAGCTTTTTCGGAGAATTATCTGATTATTATAAGCTTCTTAAAGACACCTATTTATATTTGTACATCTCTAATACGTTTGCATTGCTTACAGGCGTTCTCGTATTAACATTCATATTTGGAGTTGGGAGCGCATATTTAGTGTCATTTTATAAATTTCCAGGCTCGAAATTTTTTACATGGGCTTTGATACTGTCCTTTGCAGTTCCAGGTTATATCTATGCTTATTCATTAACAGCTTTTTTTGAGTATTTTGGAAATTTATATTCAATTTTAAAATTTTTTTTCGGAGAAGGTAATTATAACGATTATATCCCTAGAATAGACAGCTTACTTGGAAGCATCTTCTCTATATCTTTCTCATTATTTATATATGTTTATTTAATTACCAGGGCATGTTTTATCTATCAGTCCCAAAGCCAAATAGATGCTGGAAAAAATATGGGATTTAGTAATTATCAAATATTTAAAAGGATATTACTTCCTTCAGCTAGACCAGGTATTGTTGCAGGTTTATCCTTAGTTGCAATGGAATGTGTCTCAGATTTTGGCACTGTTGCCTTTTTTAACGTCCAAAGTTTAACCACAGCTATATATGATAGTTGGATAATTTTTGATGATATAAATACTGCTTATCAGCTATCTTTCTTTTTGATAATTTTTATTTTTATTTTTTTTGCTATCGAAAAAAAATCACGAAGTAGATCAAGATTTAATATACCATCCAGAGGTTATAGAACTGTTGAAAAAGTAAAGTTATATGGAAAAATAAAGTGGTTAGCTTTTTCTTTACTACTTATTTTGTTCTTTTTCTCTTTTGTATTTCCTGTTTCACAAATGTTATTTTGGATATTAAAATTTCCAAATAATTTTAATTTTATGAATTTATTAGATTTAACGTCAAATACACTTAAGCTAGTTTTATTTACAACAATAATTTTAATTTTATTATCATTTGTCACAAATTATGGAATGAGAATTTCAGAAAATAAATTTTTAAATTTAGTAACTAGTTTTTCGGTAAGTGGCTACGCAATCCCTGGAATTATATTAGCAGTTACTTTGTTAGGTTTTATTTCTTTTGTAAGTGATTATTTTAATAACGACAATATTAAAATATTATTTATCGGAACAGTTTTTGGTTTAATTATTGCTTATTGTGTTAGGTTTTATTCTTTAGCAATTAATGGAATTAAGACAGGTTATGATAAATTAAACAAGTCACTAGATGATGTTAGTTATTTAATGGGTAACTCAAAAATAGGTACTTTTATACATGTTCATTTCCCTTTTCTAAAACAAAACTTAATTTTAATTGCAATGCTTGTTTCAATTGATATTTTAAAAGAGTTGCCATTAACATTAATTTTAAGACCTTATAATTTTGAAACATTTGCGACCCAAGCGTATGTTTTTGCTTCACAAGATATGTTAGAATTTACTGCTGGTCCAAGTCTATTCCTTATTCTTTTTGCCAGCATAATTATTTTAATTTCAAGAAAAAATATATTAAAAGGGTTTTGATGAATAATTTTTTAGAAATAAAAGGTCTTCACTATTCCGTTAATAAAGAGCAAATATTAAATGATATTTCATTCGATATTAAGAACAAAGGAGACATAATTTGTATTCTTGGCCCATCTGGGATTGGAAAAACTACAATATTAAAATCAATTGCTGGCTTAAGAAAAATCGATAGTGGATCGATAGTTTTAAATAAAAAAACCTTAACAGATAAAGATAATTTTATCTTTCCAGAGGATAGGAATATTGCACTGAGCTTTCAAGACAATGCACTTTTTCCTCATTACACAGTTAAGGAAAATATAGAATTTGGTATCAAAAGATCATTATTTTGCTCAAAAAATAAAAATGGTCCATTAAAATACAATATGACTGAATTGTTGGATTTATTTTTTATTCCAGAATTAAAAAACAAATATCCCCACGAAATTAGCGCAGGTCAATCTCAAAGAGTTTGTTTAGTAAGATCAATCATACATAACCCAGATTTACTTTTGCTTGATGAGCCATTTGCAAATTTAGATCAAAATCTCAAAGAAAAAGTTCAAGAAAATTTGAAGCAAATTATAAAAAGCTCTAATATAACGACTATAGTGGTTACGCATGACAAGTATGAGGCTTTTTACCTTGGCGATTATTGCGGTATACTCTTGAACAAAAAAATTGTTCAATTTGATAGCCCATACAATATTCATCATATACCGAATTCCCAAGAGGTTGTTGAATTTTTTAATAGAGGAGTACTGGTACCCGCAGAAGTAATGGGAAAAGACACTTTATTTAATGAAGATCTCGGTGAAATAAAAGGTAAATTGATAAAAAATTACCAAAGGGGAGAAAAAGTTAAACTTTTAATACAACCAGAGGATTTAGAGCATGACGATTCCAGTCATTTAAAATTTCAAGTTATAGACAAAAAATTCAGAGGAACCAGTTTTATATATACCTTGAAAACACCTTCAAATTTAAAATTACCAGTCTTTGTACATTCACACCATGAGCATTTGCATGCTGAAAATGAAAAGTTTGGTCTAAAAACACCAATTTATATTGATCATTTAGTTTGTTTTTAATTGTGACAATATAGTTAATGTTAAATTTACAACTAACTATTTATTGATATTAAATAATAATTTATTAAAAAATTAAATAATACAACAAGGAAATCAAATATATATGAGCACTGAATATAAAAAATCAAACGGGAATGGAAAATGTCCTGTGATACACGGAGCGTTAACTGAAGATGGCGAAACACCAACAGCGTGGTGGCCAAATAATTTAAATTTAGACATTCTGCATCAACATGACAGCAAAACAAACCCAATGGACAAGGGTTATAATTATAAAAAAGAAGTAAAAAAATTAAATTTTAAAAAATTAGAAAAAGATCTAAAGGCATTAATGACAGATAGTCAAGAATGGTGGCCCGCAGATCTAGGACATTATGGTGGACTTATGATCAGAATGGCATGGCATTCAGCTGGGACTTATAGAATTTCTGATGGTAGAGGTGGTAGTGCAACAGGTAATCATAGATTTGCTCCATTAAACTCTTGGCCGGATAATACCAACTTAGATAAAGCTAGAAGATTAATGTGGCCTATTAAAAAGAAATATGGAAATAAAATTAGTTGGGCAGATCTTATGATTTTAGCTGGAAATATTGCTTATGAAGCAATGGGGCTTAAAATGTACGGATTTAGTTATGGCCGGGAAGATATTTGGCATCCAGAGAAAGATATTTACTGGGGTTCCGAGACCGAATGGTTAGGAGAAGAAAGATACGATGAGGACGGCATTAACAGGTCGTCACTAGAAAATCCTTTGGCTGCTGTTCAAATGGGATTAATATATGTTAACCCCGAGGGAGTTGGAGGAAATCCCGATCCTTTAAGAACTGCAAAAGACGTAAGGGAAACGTTTGCTAGAATGGCTATGAATGACGAAGAAACATGCGCCCTTACTGCTGGTGGACATTCAGTTGGAAGAGCACATGGAAATGGTGATGCAACAAAACTGGGAGTAGAGCCTGAAGGAGCTGGATTAGAGCAACAAGGTTTAGGATGGAATAGGTCTGATGGAGGAGGTTTAGGAGTTGAACAGGTCACCAGTGGTATAGAAGGTGCTTGGACCACACATCCAGATAAATGGGATAATTCTTATTTTAATTTACTTTTAAATTATGAATGGGAGTTAAAGAAAAGCCCAGCGGGTGCGAATCAATGGGAGCCAATTGACATCAAAGAAGAAGACAAACCAGTTGATTTAGAAGATCCGACAAAGCGACACAATCCTATTATGACTGATGCAGATATGGCAATGAAAGTGGATCCTGAATATAGAAAAATTTCAGAAAGGTTTCACAAAGACCATAAATATTTTGAAAAAACTTTTGCCAAAGCTTGGTTTAAATTAACTCATAGAGATATGGGCAGAAGAGTAAGTTATATCGGTCCAAACGCACCAAAAGAAGACCTGGTTTGGCAAGATCCAATTAAACTCGGTAAGAAAAAATTTAACCAGAAAGCTGCTGAAAAATTAATTTCAAAGAGCGGTCTTACTACTAGACAATTAATTTGTACTGCGTGGGATAGCGCAAGAACTTTTAGACGAACCGATCTTAGAGGTGGCGCCAACGGAGCAAGAATTAGACTTGAACCACAAATTGACTGGGATGGAAATGAACCATCTAGATTGAGAAGCGTATTACCTATTCTTGAAGGTATAGCCACAAAAGTCAAAGCAAGTGTTGCAGATATAATTGTTCTTGGTGGAAAAGTTGCTTTAGAAGAATCTATTAAAAAAGGTAAATCAAAAGTAAAAGTTCCTTTTACACCTGGTAGAGGCGATGCGTCTGCAGAACAAACTGATATTGAGTCATTTGAAGTTCTGGAACCAATTCATGATGCTTTTAGAAATTATGTAAAAAAAGATTACGCAGTATCGCCTGAAGAATTAATGTTAGACAAAGCATCTTTAATGAATCTTTCTGCTAAAGAAATGACAGTGTTAATTGGTGGAATGAGAGTTCTCGGTACAAACTTTGGAGATAGCGAGCATGGCGTGTTCACTAAAAAAGTTGGTGCATTAACAAACGATTTTTTTGTAAATCTAACAGACATGAAATTTAAGTGGGTACCAACTGGAAAAAACTCTTACGATATTATTGATCGTAAAACTGACAAAAAAGTTTATTCAGCTTCAAGAGTTGACTTAGTGTTTGGTTCAAATTCAGTTCTAAGATCATACGCTGAAGTTTATGCTCAAGATGATAACAAAGAAAAGTTTGTAAAAGACTTTGTTACAGCATGGAATAAAATTATGAATGCTGATTGTATTACAATTAACTAATTTAAATTATAACCTCGTATCTAAAAATTAGTGCGAGGTTATTTTTTTGCCTGAAGATTAAACGAGGATAATTGGTTGTGCTTTGGCATAAACTTTGTCCATGCTTGTGTAAGGGCGTTAACAAATTTTTTTATATCTTCTTTTGAATGACTTGGTGTTGGAGTTATTCTTATTCTTTCAGTTCCTTTTGGCACTGTTGGAAAGTTAATAGGCTGAACGTAGACTTGATGCTCTTCTAACAAATAGTCACTTATCTTTTTACAAAGTTTGCTATTGCCAATAACTACAGGAATTATATGAGAACCGGAATCTAAAAATGGGATACCAGCCGTTTCTAATTCAGATTTTACTAATTTGATATTATCAAAGAACTTTGATCTAATTTCTGGTTTGTTTTGAACTGTTTCAACACTTTTTAAAGTTCCTGCAGCAACTGCCGGACACATTGAAGTCGTGAAGATAAATCCTTTTGAAAAACTTCTAACAAAATCAATCACAGAATTTGTTGATGCTATATAACCACCTGCCAATCCAAAAGCTTTAGCGAGTGTGCCATTTATAATATCGATTTGATCTGAAACACCCTCTTGCTCAGCAACTCCAGCAGCATTTGATCCATAAAGACCGACTGCATGCACTTCATCAAGATAAATTAAAGCACCGCTTTCATGAGCAATCTCCACAATGTTTTGTAGTGGGGCAAAGTCTGCCTCCATTGAATAAACGGACTCCAAAACAATCATTTTCGGGCGATTGAAAGGAATACCTTTAAGCACTCCTCTTAAATGATCTACGTCGTTATGTTTATAAATAACCTTTTCTCTTTTACTCGCTCGTATACCTTCAATTAATGAAGCGTGATTTAACTCATCACTTAAAACCAAACAGTTATCAATCGCAGATAATATAGATGTCAAAGCAGAGTCATTAGCGCTATAACCAGAGTTGAACGCCAAAGCTCTCTCTTTACCATGAAGTTTTGCAATTTTTTCCTCTAATTCAACGTGAAATCTTGTTGTGCCTGATATATTTCTAGTTCCTCCTGAGCCTGCACCTAATTGATCGACAGCATTTTTCATTGCCGACATCACATCCTCATTTTGGCTCATGCTCAAATAATCATTTGAGCACCACACATCGATCTCTTTTGTCTTACCATCTTTGTGGTGCAATGCTTTTGGATATTGCCCAGCTTTTCTTTCTATTTCGTTAAAATATCTATAATGACCTTCATCTTTAATCTCTTGCAGTCTTTGATCAAAAATCGAGTGATACGTTGATTTCCAATTATGAGATTTCTGATTAGCCATATAACGCTTATAACCCAAAGTTATTCTAATAAAATACCTAAATAGACGCACTTATCATCTACAAAAAGACAAGTATAATCTAAATAATGTCTATAAGTTTAATAATAGGTTCCAGAGCTAGCTTTTTGGCTAGAATTCAAACTTTTATTGTAAAACAAGAATTAAAGAAAAAAATTAAAAATATAAAAGTCTCTACACAATATGCATCAACCAAAGGAGATGAGAATCAGGGGAAGGCCCCATGGAAAGATTTAGGATACGGTATTTTCACTGGTTCACTCACTAATAAGCTTTTAAGTAAAAGCTATGATTGCGTTGTTCATTCTTTTAAGGATTTGCCTGTTTTAAAATCTAGAACAAATTATTTTACAATTAAAAGGGATGATCCAAGAGATGTGCTTTTAGTAAAAAAAACCTCGTTAAACAAAAAAAATTTAATTTTAGGCACCTCATCACCCAGAAGAAAATCGTCCGCTAAAGATCTAAAAGATTTTATTGGAGAAAAAAATTTTAAAACAAAAATGATAAGAGGAAATGTTCCCACAAGGTTACTTAAGGTTTTATCTAAAAATGAATATGATGCAGTTTTTGTCGCTAAAGCAGCAATCGATAGAATATATAAATTTGGAAATAAAATAGATAAAAAGGAAACTAATAAATTTTTTAATCTATTCAAAAAATTCAAACCTTTTATTTTGCCATTATCAGTATTTCCAACTGCCGCTAGTCAAGGAGCGATAGCTATTGAGTATTTAAAAAAAGATAAAAAAACCAAGTTTATCTTAAAAAGAATTAATTGTAATAAAACTTTGGATATTTGCAATCAAGAAAGAGATCTTTTAAAAAAATATGGAGGCGGATGCGGTTTAGATATCGGTATAACAATTGAAAATATTAAAAAAAATAATTTCTTATTTAGCAAAGGAATTAATGCTAAAAATAAAAAATTATTTCAAAAAAATAAAATTTTAACGAAGCAAATTATAAGAAAAACAAAATCTATTTTTCCGCAAAACATTAAAGATTACCAAATGTTTGATAGAATTAAATTAAAGCTACCTCAGATTAAAAATTCTACTGTTATTTTAACTAGGCCAGATTTTTCAATCAAAGATTTAAATTCAAGTAATTTTTTTATAACTAGCGGGACTCAAACATGGAAAAAAATTTCAAGTCAAAAAAAAATTGCACAATGTTCGTTTGATGGTCTAGGTGAAGATTATCGTCTTCCAGAAATTTACTATAGGAATTATAAAAATATTAAAAAAATTAGTTATAAAAATAGTATGTCGATCTACAAGACCAAGCAGATTGACGGCTATGAACTTATCCCGCAAATCAACCCAAAAACTATAAAGAATTTATTTAATGCTAAAATATTTTATTGGATGAGTTATTCAGCTTTTAAATTAGCAAAAGCGATTAGACCAGAAATCATAAAATATGTGCATTGCAGTGGACCAGGATCAACTTTTGAACAATTAAAAAAAGAAATACCAATTAAAAGATTAAATTTATTTTTTAATTATAAAGATTTTAAAGAGAGTGTATACCAAGGACGATGAAAAAATTTTCAAATTTAAATAAACTTAAAGCTGCTAATTTAATTCAACCTATATTCATTGAAGAGAGACTTAAATCAAAAAAGATTATTAAAGGATTGGGAGAAAATTATAGTCATACACTTCAAAGTGCAAAAAAAATAATTACTTCAGATATTAATAAAGGAGTTAAAAATTTCTTATTTTTTATAATTCCAAAGAAAAAACAAAGAAAACCAGAAGATTTTAATTTTCATTATCAGGTACTATCAAATATTAAAAAAACATTCGGTAATCGTATATTAGTAATTGTAGATACTTGCCTTTGTTCAATTACAACTGATGGACATTGCGGAGTCACTCATAAAAATAAAATTAATTTAAATGAAACACATAAATCACTTGGAATTGCAGCAGATACCTTTATTCAAGCTGGAGCTGATATTATCGCTCCCAGCGATATGATGAAAGATACAACTAAATATTTGAAATCATTATTTAAAAAGAAACAATACAAAATTCCAATCATGAGCTATTCGTCAAAATTTTTTAGTAGTTTCTATGGACCATTTAGAAATGCTGCCAAATCTTCTCCAAAAAAATTTGATAGATCTTCTTATCAACTTCCAGTCCATGATCTCAAAAAAGCAATACAAAGCTCAATCACAAATGCAAAACAAGGAGCCTCTTATTTAATGGTCAAACCCGGTATTACCTCGATTGATCTAATCAAAGAAATTAAAAACAAAACTAAATTGCCAACTGGGGCCTATCAAGTGAGTGGAGAATATGCATCATTACAGTATTTATCTCAAAATAAATTAGGTGATTTTGATAAACTTTACAAAGAAAGTTTAGTAGCTATTCATAGAGCAGGAGCTGACTTTATAATAACATATGGAGCAAGAGATATTGCCAAAAATTTATAATCAAAAATTTTATAATGCACTTAACCGTATAGAGCAAAAGATACCTCCTATTTGGTTAATGAGACAAGCAGGGCGCTATCATAAGCATTATCAAAATTTAAAAAAGAGACACACTTTTGAAGAATTGTGTAAAACACCTGAATTAATTTGCGAAACTACTATGGGCCCAATTCAAGATTTTGATTTTGATGCTGCAATTCTATTTAGTGATATTTTATTTCCATTGGATTATCTTGGTATGGGTTTAACTTTTAATCCTGGCCCGCAGTTTTCTAATCCTTTAACAGAGCAAATGTTAAATCAAGATAAAGAGCAAAGTTTTTCCGAGTATATAAAATTTCAAATTGATGGTTTAGATATGATCAGAGATACTTTACCTAAGAATAAATCTTTAATCGGTTTTGTTGGTGGCCCATATACCCTCTATCAATTTGCACAAAGACATCCTCAATCAAACAGCAATTTATTAGATAATTTTTTACCAGTTATTGAAAAAATTCTTGAGAATAATATTGATTTACAATTTAGTGTAGACTTGGATTTACTAATGATCTTTGATACTGAGGCTCAACATCTAACCCTTGAGCAATTTAACAAAAATGTAAAACCATTTATTGAAAAAATTGCATTTAAATATCCAGGAAAAATTGGATATTTTACTAAAGATGTTGATGATGAAAAATTTAAAAGCATAAAATCTATTAATGGATTAAAATTGACAGTAGTTGGATCCAACCAAGATATTTTTTCTAAATTATTGGGCACTGATCTGTCTCTCCAAGGAAATTTCCCAAATGAGTATTTGGCAACGGATAGCATTAAAGATTTTAAAAAGCATTTAACTAACTTTATTAAGTATGTAAAAGACCAGGATCTTGCTAATAGAGCAGGTTGGATTTGCAGTTTAGATCATGGTGTTTTAAAAACAACACCGGAAGAACACGTTAAACTTTTTATAGAAAAAATTAGAACGGAATTATAATGGCTACATTTGTTGGAAATAGTGAATTTAAACATGGTACAAAATTAAGGATTGGTGTTTTGTTATCTAACCTTGGAACACCAGATAAACCACAAAGAAAAGAACTAAGAGTTTACCTTAAAGAATTTTTATCTGACCCAAGAGTTATTGAAACTCCAAAGTTAATTTGGCAAGTTATTTTGAACGGTATTATTCTTAACACACGACCTCAAAAATCAGCTAAAAATTATCAAAAGGTATGGACAGATGAAGGTTCTCCACTTTTAGTTATTTTAAATAAACAAAAAAAATTAACACAAGATTTATTAGGAAAAGAAAATCTTGAATTAGAATTTGCAGTTGGTATGCGATACGGCAATCCAAGTATTGAAAAAGGTTTAGAAGAATTAAGAGAAAAAAACTGTAATAAGATTATTGTTTTACCTATGTATCCACATTATTGTGCAGCAACCACTGGTTCAACTTTTGATGCTGTTACAAATACAATGCAAAAATGGAGATGGGTACCTTCTTTAAGATTTATCTCAACTTATCATGACCATCCCGATTACATTAAGGCTCTAGCAAATAGTATTCAAAAACATTGGGATGAACATGGTAAACCAGATAAAATTTTATTCAGTTATCACGGTATTCCAAAAAAATATTTTATCAAGGGTGATCCATATCATTGCTTGTGTAGTAAAACGACAAGGCTTGTTAGAGAGCAAATGGGTCTTTCTGAGGATTTTGCAATGACAACTTTTCAATCTCGTTTCGGTCCACAAGAGTGGTTACAACCTTATACAGATAAAACAGTAGAAAAGTTAGCCAAAGATAAAGTGGAGCACTTACAAATTGTTGCACCAGGATTTTCTGCAGATTGTTTAGAAACAATTGAAGAATTAGATGGAGAAAATAGAGAAATTTTTGAAGAACATGGTGGTAAAAAGTTTAGTTATATTCCATGTTTAAATGATCAATCTGATCATATAAACCTTATTGGAGCTTTGATTAAAAATGAACTCCAAGGTTGGTTATGAGCAAAAATATAGAAGATAAAAAAAAACTAACCTCAAGTTGGTTTCAGGATTTACAAAATCAAATGATAAGTTCATTTGAATCACTAGATACAAAAAAATTTCAAAAAAAAACATGGGATAGACCAGGTGGAGGGGGTGGAACCATGGCGATCATGAAAGGTGAGGTATTTGAAAAGGTCGGTGTTAACATTTCAGTTGTACACGGAAAATTTAGTGATGAGTTTAGAAAAAAAATACCAGGGACTGAAAATAGTGCAAATTTTTGGGCAGCTGGAATTTCAATTGTTGCACATATGAAAAATCCAAAGATTGCTGCTGCTCATTTTAATACTAGGTTTATAGCAACTGAAAAGTCTTGGTTTGGTGGAGGTTGTGATTTAACTCCAGCCGTGCCAGAAGAAAAAGAGACAAAATCTTTCCACCAAGGATTAGAAAATCTATGCAATAAAAGCTCTTATGATTACCCTAAATGGAAAAAAGAGTGCGATGAATACTTTTATTTAAAACATCGAAAAGAGCCAAGAGGAGTGGGTGGTATTTTCTTTGATTATCTAAATGACGAAAATTTTGATAATGAATTTAGTTTTATAAAGACTTTAGGGGTTTATTTTAAAAATTTTGTACATGATAATACTGCAAGAAAAAAAGATTCATCTTATAATGATGAAGATATGAAAAAATTAATGCATAAAAGATCAAGATATGTTGAATATAATTTATTATATGACAAAGGCACATTGTTTGGTTTAAAAACAGATGGAAATGTTGAGGCTATTTTAATGTCTATGCCTCCAAAAGCGGAGTGGAATTAATGTACGAGTGGATCAAAGTATTACATATCATTTCTTTTGTTGCGTGGTTTGCGGGGCTTTTTTACCTTCCTAGATTATATGTATACCATACAGAAAACGCACACAGTGAACTTATCTGCAAAACTTTTGAAACTATGGAATATAAACTTTTAAAATATATCATGAACCCAGCAATGATAGCCAGTTGGATTTTTGGTATTGGTTTAATTCATTATGTTGGATCTGCTGGTTGGTTACATGCAAAAATTACACTAGTTATTATTTTATCTGCTTATCACATGTATTTAGGAGTTGTTCGAAAAAAACTTATTAACGAACCATCAAAATACACTTCTAAGTATTTTAGGTACATAAACGAAGTGCCAACAATATTATTAATTTTAATTGTTATATTAGTTGTTGTAAAACCTTTTTAATTTGATTCTATTTGAAACCTTAGCAACATTAATTCTTTTACTGCATTTTTTATTTATACTGTTTGTTGTATTTGGAGCTTTACTCATTCTTAGATTTAAGAAAATAATTTATATTCATATTCCAACAGTTACTTGGGGAGCCTACATTGAGCTTAGTCACTCTATATGCCCATTAACCCATTTAGAGAATTACTTCTTAAAAAAAGCTGGAAAAGATCATTATTCGATAAATTTTATTGAAAATTATGTATTTAAAATTATTTATCCACCAGCACTCAATTATGAGATACAAACTTATTTAGGGATTATTTTAATTTTTGTAAATTTAGTCATATACTATTATATAGTTAAAAAAAGTAGGACAGGTGGGTGAGTGGTTGAAACCAGCTGGTTGCTAACTAGCCTTACGAGTAACATCGTAACGAGGGTTCGAATCCCTCCCTGTCCGCCACAAACATGAAAAACGATATATCTATAGGCAAAACATTAGCCAGTTCATTTCAGTACTTATTTTCTAATTTTAGCAAAAGATTAAAAGACGGTTTTCCTGCGGTAATTTTCATTACAATTGCATTTAATATTCTTAATTATTTAATGAGTAATAAAATTGCTACAAATTTTACAATTATTTTCTTTTTTTTATTTGTAATGATTATCACAAGTGCGATTGGAATATGTGTTCATGAGGAAATTTTAAATAAAAAAAAAGTTTCCTTTCTAAGAGAATTTTTATCAGCAAGAAGTCTAAGATATTTTTTTAATTTTTTAGCACTTACTATAATTGCCTTATCACCAATACTCATTCATTTTGTGATGAGAAAAGTATTAACAGTACAAAATGAGAATTCTTCTGCAATTTTAATTTTTTGGATTTTTACAACAATTTTATCTTTAAAGTTAATCTTTATTTTACCAAAGCTTACACTGGGTATGAATTTTAAATATAATGCAAAAGAATTGAATATGATTGGTTCAAAATTATTTTTACTGTTTACAATTGTAACAGTGATTTTTTTGGTACCTTCAATGATTTATTTAACGTTGCAATTATCATTTATGACAAGTTACAAAGGTATTTATCAAATGTTAAAACCTGTATTTGATGTCGGTTCTTTTTATATTTCTTACTTGAATTATCTAACCGTGTTTGCTGTAATTTCTTACGCTTTCAAGGGTTATTTTTCAAAATAACATTTTTTCGATGTTATTAGTGACAGTCTTTTTGTTAATAACATATTTATAAACCTGAATATTTTCGATAACACGCTGAACATAATTTCTTGTTTCAGTAAATGGAATGAGTTCTATCCAATCAATAGGATCGATTTCTCCCTTTCTTGGATCTCCAAATCTCTTAACCCATCTTCTCACTCGGTGTGGTCCAGCATTGTAACCTGCAAATGCCATATAAATAGCACCATTAAATTCATCGTTAAGACCCGAGATATAATATGAACCTAATTGTAAATTAAAAAACTCATCTTCGATCAATCTACTTCTGCTGTATCTAAGTCCTGCTTGTTTACTAACCAATCGACCTGTTGCAGGCATAATTTGCATTAAACCTTTAGCGCCAACCCAGCTATTTGCATCACGATCAAATTCACTCTCTTGACGGATTAAAGATAAAATAACTTCCTGGGGTAAAATAGTTCTTTTTGATACAACTTTAGGTGTTTCAATAATAGGATAGTTTAATTCAAGTAAATTTTTATTTTGGTATGATGTTTGTTTTGCAATTTGAATTGCAAAATCTAATCTCCCAACTTGTTGTGATAGTTTACCCGCCAAAACCTGTTCTTTAATTGATCTTTCCTCTGATCCAAGATGTCTGAGTATATCTTTACTCTTTAACGACATATCAAGTTCATCTAGTAAAATGACTGCACGTGCTAAATCTGTTTTTAAAAGTTTTTTATAATCTTCTTGTGAAAACGTGTAATTATTTTTAACTTTAAAATCCTTTTTATTAATCTTAGCAGATGCTAACTGTCCGTAAAATGTTGTATTAAAAACTGAGGATTTTTTATACCAATCTTTAGCATTTTGATCTTTTCCCAATTGTTCGTATGCTTTACCTACCCAATAAGCAGCACGAGATTTGCTGATTGGATAGTTTACGCCGTCATACATAGTTTTGAAATGTTGCACAGCTGCACCTGGTTTGTTTAAAAATCTTAATGCTAACCATCCAGCATGCCATTCGGCCTTAGCTAGATTTCCACTATCTAAAACACCATGATTTATTAATAATTCATAGGCTTCTTCAAATCTTTTCTTGTTAATTCTACTTCTGGCGATAATAAATTTTTCCTTAAACCAAAGATCAGGTTTTACCAATAACTTAGGGTCTCGTGGCAAATTATTGATAATTTCTAATGTGCTATCATATCTGCCACGTTTACGTCTCCATTTTGCTCTATCAAACTGTAAACCGATATCATTTTTAAATTGAGCTGGAACTTTAGCAATTGCGCTGTCTACTCCATAAGATCTTGTCATCAGGGCAAATCTAGCAAAATAAAGCTCTTTATACCCTGAAGGAAGGTATCTTATAGTTCTTCTCAATTCATAAAAATCTTGTTCCCAAGCTAGGTATTTTGCTCGCTCTATGTAGTCCTCTTTAGTTAATAAGTTTCTAAATTTTTTATTTAAGTATCTATGTTCTATACTACTAAGATTAGCTGTTTTAAATCCATCTGCAATTAAATCGTGTGCCTTGTTCTTTTCTCCTCTTGTTAGGAAAGCTTCACCTAATTTAATTTTACCATATCCACTTAAAGGATCTTGTTTATCAAAAAATTTTATTACTTCTTTCGGTTTAACTTCTTTAAAGTTAATTTTGTGCTCTGCCAAATACCTTAATCTATTAATTCTTGGCCATTCAGGGTTTTGATTTATAAATTTTCTATAATCTTTAAAAGCCAGATTATTTGATGGTTCTTTTAGATACATCCAAATAACCAATTCATTTAAAAGTTTTGATCTGGATTTTCTGACCTCTTTCATTGCTGAATTCCATCTTTTTCTTTTAATAAGGCCGAATGTTCTTTGAGCGATAAGAAAATCTTTAGAAGAAAGTATGCTAGATTTCTTTTTAGATATACCAAGATTCAAAGGTTTTTTTAATGGTATAATCTCATTGGACACAACGTATTTTTCGTTTTTTGTCTCAATTTTAACTTTAGTTATTTCTTTCTTAACCTCTTTTTTCTGTTTGGTTTTTTGAATTGGTGCAACCCTTTTTATTTTTGCCGGCTCTTTGAGCGTTAAAACTTCAGGCTTTACCTTTCCGGAGGCTTTCTTGGTCTTTTTAGGAATATCTTTTTTATATTCAGATGGCTTTGGTTCTGGCTTGATTAATCTTGCATACGAGTGATTTGAGATTAAAAAAGTAATAATTATACAAACTAATAATTTCTTCAAAGTTTTCCCTTTAATCATTTGTTAATTCTATATATAAATATTTAAAATTTACTAACTATGTTTAAAGGATCTATAACAGCTTTAGTGAGCCCATTTAAAGGCAATAATTTAGACTTAGAAGCTTTTGAAAAGTTCATTAATTTTCAGATTAAGAATGGAACTAATGGCATTGTGCCCTGTGGAACAACAGGTGAGTCGCCGACAATAAGCCATGAGGAGCATAAATTATTAATTGAGACTGCGGTTAAGGTTTCCAATGGTAAGATTCCAGTAATAGCAGGCACAGGTTCAAATTCTACTGAAGAAGCTGTCGATATGACCAAATTTGCAGAGAAGGCTAAAGTAGATGCAGCTTTGGTTGTTACCCCTTATTATAATAAACCTACACAAGAAGGTTTATACCAACACTACAAAAAAATTAATGACAATTGCGGTATCCCAATAATTATTTACAATATACCGGGCAGATCCGTTGTTGATATGAACGTAGATACCATGGCTCGTTTATACGAGCTAAAAAATATAATTGGAGTAAAAGATGCAACAGGAGACTTAAATAGAGTCACACAACAAAAAAGCAAAATGGGGAATGAGTTTTTAATGCTTTCTGGTAACGATGAAAACACTCTTGAATTTAGTAAGCTTGGTGGCTCAGGTTGTATTTCAGTGTCTGCAAATGTTGCTCCAAAAATTTGCTCTGATTTTCATTCTCTCTGTAATTCTAAAAAGTATGATGAAGCAAAGGGCATTTTTGATAAATTACTACCTTTGCATGACGTGATGTTTGTTGAAAGCAATCCCGTTCCAGCCAAATACAGTTTAAACTTGATGGGCATGATGTCAGAGGAGGTAAGATTACCTCTAGTAACTGCTGAAGAATTTTCGAAAGAAAAAATTAGAGCAGTTTTAAAAAGTTTATCATTAATATAATGAAAAAAAAAAATCTAACGAGCAATATTGTTGCTCAAAACCGCAAGGCAAGTTTTAATTTTTTTTTTGAAGATACGCTTGAAGCAGGTATTGAGCTTTTAGGTTCAGAGGTGAAGTCACTAAGAGCGGGAAAGGGTAGTATAGCAGATTCTTATGCTTTGGATAGTGAGGGAGAAATTTATCTTCACAATACCTATATCCCTGAATACAAACAAAGCAGTTATAACAATCATGATCCTAGAAGATTAAGAAAGCTTTTATTAAACAAAAAAGAAATTAATAAGCTTATTGGCAAGATAAATAGAGATGGTTTTACGGTAGTTCCAACAAAAGTTTATTTTAACTCCAAAGGATTAGCAAAAGTAAATATTGCAGTTGGAAAAGGTAAAAAACTCCACGATAAAAGGCAAACAAAAAAACAAAGAGATTGGAATAGAGAAAAATCCAGGGTTTTTAGGAGATCAAGTTAATGAAGATTATTGCGCTTGGTTCTAATTTACCGTACAAAAAAAAATCTCCAATTGAAATCATTGAATCAACTTATCAAACTTTAAAAAACTACAATATCAAAATTTTTAAAAAATCTCATATTTATCAGTCAGAAGCTTATCCAAATAAATCAGATCCTCTTTTTTATAACTCAGCATTATCTATTGAGACAAAGTTAAAACCTTATGAATTGTTAGAAAATATTTTAAAAATTGAAATATTATTTGGAAGAAAAAGAAAAGAAAAAAATAGCCCAAGAACCTTGGACATAGATATTATTAGTTTTGATAACTTGATATTAAATGAAAAAAATTTAAAAATTCCTCATCCTGCTTTACATTTGCGGCCTTTTGTCTTTTTACCCATTGGTGATCTCGATGCAAATTGGACACATCCAGTTTTTTCAAAGACTATCACTCAAATTATTGATAAATTTGATCCCAATGAACTAAATAAAGTTAAAAAAATTTTATAAATTGGTATAATCAAAGTATGTCAGATGATTTGCAATTAATTGAAAAAATTAAATCTTACAATTCTTATGTAGATGAAAAAATAATTAAAAATGCTTATAAGTATGCCTCCGAGGCACACAAATCTCAAAAAAGACATTCTGGAGATCCTTATATCAGTCATCCTTTGGCAGTGGCAAATATTTTAGCAGAATTAAAACTAGACGGACCAACAATTACAACTGCACTGCTCCATGATACTATTGAGGATACGCAGGCCACATTTAATGAAGTTAAAAAAATATTTGGTAATGAAATAGCAGAACTGGTTGATGGTGTAACAAAAATATCTAAATTAGAATCAGAAAAAAAAAATTTAACTGCCGGTGACAATTTTAGAAAACTTATTTTAGCAACATCTAAAGATATCAGAGTTTTGTTAGTTAAATTAGCAGACAGATTGCATAACATGAGAACTATCAGCTCAATAGGTAGTCAAGAAAAAAAAGAGAGAATAGCGCGTGAGACGATGGAAATATATGCTCCATTAGCAGAAAGAATGGGCATGCACAAAGTTCGCGATGAACTCGAAGATAAATCTTTTGCTGTACTGAATGATGGGGCGCGCTCGTTAATTACCAACAGAGTTCAAGAAATAGCACCAAGTAGATTAAAAATTTTCAATGAAGTAATACACGAAATTAAAAGCATACTAATTGACAACGGAATTGATGCCAAGGTTATTGGTAGAGAAAAAACTCCTTTTTCAATTTGGAGAAAGGTAAATGAAAAAAGAGTTTCTTTAGAGCAGATTACAGATTTAATTGGTTTTAGGATTATTGCAAAGAATATTATGGATTGTTATAAATCGTTGGGAGTATTCCATGGAAAATGGAGTGCTGTACCAGGTAGATTTAAGGACTACATTTCAACTCCTAAATCAAATAAGTATCAATCTATTCATACAACTATTATTGGACCAAAAAAACAAAGAGTAGAAATTCAAATTCGTACATCTGAAATGAATGATTATGCAGAAAGAGGTGTCGCTGCGCATTGGCTATATAAAAAGAGCGATAATATCGACAAAAAAAATAGCTATGAGTATTCCTGGCTTAGTGATTTGGTTGAGCTATTAGAATCTGGTGAAAATCCAGAACATTATTATGAATATACAAAGTTACAATTGTATTCTGATCAAGTATTTTGCTTTACTCCTAATGGTGCAGTAATTAGATTGCCAAAGAAAGCTACTCCCGTAGATTTTGCTTACGCAGTTCACACAGATTTGGGCGACACATGCACAGGCTGTAAAATTAATGGCAAACATTCTCCCCTTCAAACTGAATTAATAAATGGAGACCACGTAGAAATATTGAGTTCAACGAAAAAGTCTCCTTCATATCATTGGTTATCATATGCCAAAACAGGCAAAGCTAGAAGTGCGATACGAAGATACTGGCATGACAAACTACCTGTTCAAAATGAGAGCAGGATTCATAAGTCGAGTATTTGGGTATTGTTAAGTCATAAAGCTGGTACACTTGGTGAAATTTGCACATTAATTGGCAAGCATAAATGCAATATTTTTAATGTTGAATTAGTTGATAAAAAAGAAGATTTCTTAAGCTTTATTTTTGATGTTGAAATTAAAAACTTAAAGGATTTTACAAATTTAATTTCTGAATTAAAAGTACGATCTATCAATTTTAAAATTATAAGGCATAGAAAATCAAACTAATGTTAACACAAGAAGAGACCATAAAAATCCTAAAAAAAACAAAATCTTTATTAGAGGGTCATTTTATTCTTTCATCTGGCCTAAGGAGTGAAAAATATTTACAGTGCGCTCAGTTAATGATGTATCCAGACTCAGCAGAAAAAGTATGTAAATCTTTAGCTGAAAAAATTGATAATGAAAAATTAGATTTTGACCTTGTTGCCTCCCCAGCACTCGGAGGCCTATTAGTTGGTTATCAAGTTTCAAAATTTTTAAATGTTCCAAATATATTTGTAGAGCGTGTAAATAATGAGTTTACTTTAAGAAGGGGTTTTGATTGTAAAAATAAAAAAATATTGATTATTGAAGATGTTATAACAACCGGTAAATCAAGCCTAGAATGTTCTAAATGTTTGCAGGATTTAGGAGCAAAAATTGCTGGATATGCTTGTATAGTAGACCGATCCAATGGCAGCTCTAAAATTAATAAAATTATTTCTCAAATCTATTTTAATTTTCCTGTTTTTTCCGAGAATGATTTACCAGAGCACTTAAAAAATATTAAACCTATTAAGCCTGGTAGTAGAAAAAACTAAATTCATGAAAAGCAAACTTGGAGTAAATATTGATCATGTAGCAACATTAAGAAACGCAAGAGGTGAAAATCATCCAGTTTTGTTAAAAGCTGCTAAAGAAGTTATCAAATATGGCGCTGATTCAATTACGATTCATGTAAGAGAGGATCAAAGGCATGTTAAAAAAAAAGATGCTATCAAACTTATGCAAAATATTAAAAAACCCATAAATTTGGAAATGGCCCCTACAATAGATATGACAAATTTTGCAATTAAATTATTACCTAAGTATGTATGCATTGTACCTGAAAAAAGACAAGAGATCACTACGGAAGGTGGTTTAAAGCTTTCTAAAAAAAATTTAAAAAAAATAATAAAAAAATTACAAAAATACAAAATAGAAGTTTCATTATTTATAAATCCAAATATTAAGGATATTCAAAATTCTCACAAATTAGGTGCCGATGCTATTGAGATACATACTGGATCATTTGCAAATGCATTAAAAAAGAAAAATAAAAAAAAAATTATCATTGAGTTTAATAAGATCAGGAAATGTAGACTTGAATGTGATAAAACAAAAATGAAATTTAATCTAGGTCACGGACTGGATTTTCAATCAACAAAATATCTCAAAAAAATTAAGAATATAAACGAATATAACATCGGCCATTTTATAATTGGAGAAAGTTTATTTGATGGTTTTTCTAAAGTTATTAAAAAATTTAAGAGAATAATAAACTAGTATGCCAGTTGTTGGTTTAGGCATCGATATCGTAAATATAAAAAGAATTGAGAAGATGTTATCAAATAACAAAAGTAAATTTTTATTGAAAATTCTTCACAAAAAGGAAAAAAATAAAGTAAAAATAACAGCAAATTCTGTTGCTAAAAAATTCGCAGCTAAGGAGGCATTTGCTAAAGCACTAGGTACCGGCATTGGAAAAACTGTAAACTTTAATGAAATTTATATTGATCATAGTAAAAATGGCGCACCTAAAATTAAATTAGATAAAAATGTTGAAAAACGTATTCTGGTTAAATTGCGGTTAAAAAAAATCAAATTTTTTTTATCAATCAGTGATGATTATCCTTTCGCAACGGCTACGGTTATTATATCGAATTAATTTATTAATGAAAAAAAAAATATTAGAAAATTTAAAAACTTTATTTATAGCGTTGATTTTAGCTGTAATTATAAGATCATTGCTTTTGCAACCTTTTTATATTCCATCCTCATCTATGGAAAATACCTTGTTAATAGGAGATAGATTATTTGTGACAAAATATTCCTATGGCTATAGTCGTCATTCTTTTCCTTTTAGTCCAAAAATAATGAATGATAGATTATTTTATAAAGAGCCAAAAAGAGGTGATGTTATTGTATTTAAAACACCTGCAGATAATCGAACAGATTATATTAAAAGAATGATAGGAAAAGCTGGAGATGAAGTTCAATTTATAAAGGGCGATCTTTACGTAAATAAAAAAAAAATAATTAAAGAATTTATAAGGAAAGACAATGTTTTTTGTGGCAGGGAAAGTATTAAAGTAAACATATATAGAGAAAAGATTAATAAAGAGAGTCAATACGAAATCGCATATTTTGAAAAGAACTCATCAAGTGATACTGATCCATATATTGTTCCTAAAAATCATTTTTTCTTTTTAGGTGATAATCGAGACTGTTCAAAAGATAGTAGATTTTTAATGAGTGTTGGATATGTGAAAAAAGAAAACCTAGTAGGTAAAGCAAGGTTTTTATTTTTTTCAAATAATAGCAATATAGGTAATTTTTTTACATTATGGAAATGGCATAGATCCATACGTTTTAATCGAATTTTAAAAAAAATTATTTGATGAGAGCTAACGATATAAACCAATTAGAAAAGATTCTTGGTATAAAATTTTCGAATAAAATTTTACTCAAACAAGCATTTACACATAAAAGTAGGTCTATAAATATAAGTCTAAATAATGAAAGATTAGAGTTTTTGGGTGATAGAGTTTTGGGATTGGTAATAGCAAGTTATTTAAATGATACTTATCCCAAAGATACTGAGGGTAATTTAGATAAAAAACTTGCATCACTAGTTAATAAAGAAACCTGTTCAAAAGTTATATCAGAATTGAAAATTGACCAGTTTCTAAATTTAAGCAAAGCTCAAAAACAAAATAATGCTGGTAAAAGAAAAATTTTAGGTGATCTTTGCGAGTCAATTATAGGCGCTGTTTTTATGGATAAAGGTTTTGATCAAACTAAAAAATTTATTTTAAAAATCTGGAGTGAAAAATTAAAAAAAACAGAAAGCGTAATAATTGATCCAAAAACGAAATTGCAGGAATATTCACTTAAATTATTTAAAAAATTACCAGAGTATAAATACATTTCTAATTCTGGTCCTTCGCACAGGCCCAATTTTAAAGTTTCTGTATCTATCGAAAAAACAAAAAACTTTATTGCATCTGGGAGCTCTAAAAAAAATGCAGAAACAAGTGCTGCAAAAAAACTATTAGATCATTTAAAAATCAAATAATGAAAACCTCTTTTATTGCTTTGTCTGGGCCTACAAACTCAGGAAAATCTACACTATTAAACTGTTTTGCCAAAAAAAAGGTCTCGATTGTTTCTAAGAAAATACAAACAACAAACTTTAATATTGAATTTTCAATAAATTATAAAGATACGCAGATGATTTTTATCGATACTCCCGGTTTTTATAAGGACAATATAAACGATAACTATTTAAGAGAAGCGTTACAAGGTCTTGAAAGAGCGGATATTGTGATTTTTATCTTAGATATTAATAATAAATTTAGACATCTAGATAAAATAAAAGATAACTTAAGCAAATTTAAAAAAAAAATCTTGGTATTCAATAAAATCGATAAATTAAATAATGATCAAATTTTATCTAAAATAAAAGTTATCGATTTTTTAAATAGTTTTGACGAAATTTTTTATATTTCAGCATTAAAAAAAAAAAATACTGAAAAAATATTAAGATTTATAGAAAAGAATACAACAAAGAGTTCCAATAAACTTTCAAGAAAAACTACCAAAGAAAAATTTTTCTCTGAAATAACCAGAGAGGCTTTGCTATATTATGTTCATAAAGAAATTCCGTACAAATGTTTAATCATTACAAATAATATTAAAAGTGGAAAATTTATAACAATTAATCAAACTATTATTGTGCGTTCAGAAGCCCACAAAAAGATAATATTAGGAAAAAAAGGGCATATGATTAAAAATATTGGAACATATTCAAGATTGCAGCTTGAAAAAATTATGAAAAAAAAAGTTAATCTTTTTATTAAAATTAAACTTTCAAAAATTAAGTAGATGCGCTGGAGTGATGAAGGTTATTTAATTTCCGTGGTATCCTCAAAGGAAAACACATCAATAATTAAAGTTTTTACGAAAAACAACGGTTGTTACTCTGGTTTATTATTTGGAAGTTCTTCTAAAAAAAAGAAACCTGATTTGCAATTAGGAAATAAAATAAAGGTACACTACAATTCCAAAAGCGAAGATAGAATGGGTTATTTTTCCATGGAACTAATTGAAAATAACTCAATTAAATTTTTTAATGAATATATTAAATTGAATTTATTACTCGCTTCTATTGAATTAATTTCTAAAGTTATGCCTGAACGACAAACCTACGATGGAACATTTGAAGATTTCGATTTATTTTTAAGAAAATTAGAATCAGATAGTCTAAAACCATATCTTTTATGGGAATTCAATTTTTTAAAAAAAATGGGATATGGAATTGATTTGGACGATCTTGAACTAAATACTAAAATAAAAGACCTTTTATCCGGTAATAATGTTGACTTTTTATTTGATGACTTGAAAATAATTTTTGATTTAAATACGCAAATAATTACTGATGGATTAGTGGATGTAATTAATATATCTAATTTTAAAAACAGATTAAAGATTCTTAAATATTTGAATGAGTAGCAATATAATTAAAGGCGAGCTTCGGCACCAATTTGCAAAAAAATATTTAGCTTATGCATTATCAACTATAACACAAAGGGCGCTACCCGATGTGAGGGACGGGTTAAAGCCTGTGCATAGACGATTACTGTATGCAATGTACTTATTAAATCTCAGTCCAAAATCGCAATTTAAAAAATCTGCAAGAGTTGTTGGTGATGTAATCGGAAAGTTTCACCCACATGGAGATCAATCAGTTTATGATGCACTCGTTCGATTAGCACAAGATTTTTCTACTAGGTATACTTTGATAGAAGGACAAGGTAATTTTGGCAATATAGACGGAGATAATGCTGCAGCTATGCGTTATACTGAAACAAAGTTAACTAAAATTTCAGAATTTATTTTAAACGGCATAGAAGAAGATACTGTTAAATTTAAAAAGACATACGATGGTGAACTTGAGGAACCAGAAATTTTACCATCATTATTTCCAAATATTTTAGCTAACGGATCTTCTGGGATAGCTGTGGGTATGGCCACTTCAATTCCTCCCCATAACGTTAATGAAGTTTGTGAGGCGTTAATTCACTTAAATAATAAACCAACTTCCACGATAAGAGATTTATTAAAATTTATTAAAGGTCCAGACTTTCCTACTGGTGGTATTTTAAATAATAACAAAAAGGAAATTTACAAAGCTTATAATACTGGAAGAGGATTTTTTGAAATAAAATCAAAATATAAAATAGAGGATTTAGGAAGAGGCTTATATCAAATTGTGGTTACAGAAATTCCATACTCTGTAAATAAATCAAAACTAATTGAAAAAATTGCGAATGTAATAATTAATAAAAAAAATAAGTTATTAGAACATGTTAGTGATGAGTCTGATGAAAGAATAAGAATTGTTTTAAGACCTAAAAATAGAAGTGTTAATCCAAACGATCTAATGAATTCTTTATTTGAACAAACTGAGCTGAAAAATAAATCATTTCTTAATATGAATGTTTTAAATGAAAAAAATGAACCTCAAATAATGAATCTTAAAGATATATTAAGGTCATTATTAAAGCATCGCTATAATATACTTAATAATCGTTTAAGGTTTCAATTAAGTAAAATAAAAAAAAGACTTGAAATATTAAAAGGTTTTTTAATTGTATATAAAAATCTTAATAAAATTATTAAAATAATAAGAAACTCAAATGATCCTAAAAGAGAATTGTTGCGACAATTTAAATTTTCAATCATTCAAGTAGATGCAATTTTAGAAATGAGATTGAGAAATTTAAAAAAAATAGAAGAAATTGGAATAAAAAAAGAATTTAAATTATTAGAAACAGAAAAAAAAAGAATTGGAAAAATTTTAAATTCCAAATTGCTACAAAAAAAAGAAATAAATAAAGAATATGAGGAAGTGTTATTACATTTTGGTGATAATTCTACATATGGCAAAAGAAAATCAGCATTAGAAAAGTTTGAAGTATTAACAGAAGATGAATTAGTTTCTAAATTGGAAGTTGTTGAAAACATTAATTTATCGTTAATTAATAATCAATTCTTAAAAGCCAAAAAAGGTCATTTTAAAACTAATGATTTGCAGCAAAATTCTAATTCAAATTTAATAATAAATTGCAAAACCACTGATCAGATATGTATGATATCAAATATTGGCAAATCATATATTCTTGATTGCAGGGCGCTGAAGTTTGGTTCAATTAAGGGCATTGCAATTTCAAAATATTTAAAACTTAAAGAAAATGAAAAAATTGTTGATGCATTTAAATATTTCGAAAAAAGCAAAATTGTATTAGCATCTAAAGAAGGTTTTGTTTTCATTGTGAACTCAATTGATTTATTTAGTAATAAAAAATCAGGAAAAAAAATATTCAACGTTAAGAAAAATGATGAATGTGCAACATCATGTTTATTTGACGATAAGAAGGATAAGTATTTAGCTGTTTTTTTTAAAGATGATGTAAATAATAAATTAATAATTTTTGACTCAAAAGAAATTCCTATTTTACAAAAAGGTTCTGGTCTTATTGCTTTTAAGGGCAGAGGTTATAAGTTATCTTCAATCAATACTTTGGAAAACGATTTAGCATTTTATGATTACCAAAAAAGAGAATTTGAAGTTAATAAAAATTTAAAGAAGTATTTATCCAAAAGGGGCAAAGCTGGTAAATCAATTAAATTAAAAAATGTCAGATTCTTTAGAGGTTTTGATAATAATTTTGTTTTATGAAATTAAATAAATTCAAATTAGCATTATCTAATTATCCAACTGGTATAGTATGTGTTTTTTCAAAAAGAAAAAAATTATACGAAGCAATAATAGTAAATTCATTTACATCTGTTTCTTTAAAACCACCACTTGTTCTTTGGAGTTTAGATAAAAACTCAAGCAAATTTAATGCTTTTAAGAATTCCAAAGATCAAATGATAGTACTACTTAGCAAAAACCAAAAAAAATTTGCTCAAAAAATTGCATTTAATAAAGATAAGGTAAGCGACATGGAACTTAAAAAAATTTTGAAATCGTCTATATGTTCGTTATATTGTACAAAATTGAAGAAAATTAAGGCAGGTGACCATTTCACTTTTTTTTTAAAAATAAAAAAAATATCAAATATAAAAACATTTAAGCCCTTAATATATTATAAAAAAAATTTCCTAACAATTTGAGTAATTGTTAGTTTTTTGTTATTTGTTAAGTTGAGATTTTTAAGCATTAATATAAAATATAATTATCTTGGTAAAAAAAAATATCACAAATTCTGTACTAATTTCTTCCGATCATGCAGGATATAATTTAAAACAAATAATTAAGAATTATTTGTGTAAAAAAAAATTTAAAGTATTAGATTATGGTCCATTTGATAATAGTTCAGTAGATTACCCCGATTATGCAAAGAAACTTGCAAAAAAAATATCATCCAGTAATTTTGGTATTTTGATCTGTGGGACTGGGATTGGAATGTCAATTGTAGCGAATCGATATAAAAAAGTGCGTGCATCTTTAGTTTTTAATGCAAAAACAGCTAAATTAGCCAGAGAGCACAATAATTCGAATGTTTTAGTTTTAGGATCAAGGGTGACAAATAAAATTAATGCTTTAAAAATAGTGAATATTTTTTTTAAAACTAAATTTTTAAAAGGTAGACACTCTAGAAGGGTAAAAAAATTTAATAATGTCTAAAGAATTAAAAGTTAATAATATTTTTTTTGAACAAAATTTAAAAGAAAGCGATCCAGAATTGTACTCTTCCATTATGGAAGAATTGGATCGTCAAAAGAACCACCTTGAACTTATCGCCTCTGAAAATATAGCTTCGAAAGCTGTTATCGAGGCACAAGGATCGGTCTTAACAAATAAGTATGCCGAAGGATATCCAGGCAAAAGATATTATGGAGGTTGTGAATTTGTAGACAAATCAGAAACTCTAGCTATTGAAAGAGCTACAGAGTTATTTGATGTAAAATTTGCAAATGTCCAACCTCATTCAGGAGCCCAGGCAAACGGTGCAGTTTTTTTAGCATTGTTGAATCCTGGAGATACAATTTTAGGAATGGGCATTGATCAGGGTGGACATTTAACTCACGGTGCACCACCAGCGCAATCAGGCAAATGGTTTAATGCTGTAGCCTATGGTGTCGATAAAGAGTCAGGGTACATAGATTACGAACAATTGAAGCAATTAGCACAAGAATGCAAACCCAAATTAATTATTGCAGGTGGTAGTGCGTACTCAAGAATAATAGATTTTAAAAAATTTAGAGAAGTAGCAGATAGTGTTGGTGCATATTTATTAGTTGATATGGCTCATTTTTCCGGTTTAGTAGCAGGTAAAGTTTATCCAAATCCATGTGATTATGCTGATGTCGTAACTTCAACTACGCACAAGGTTTTAAGAGGTCCGAGAGGTGGAATAATATTAACCAATAATGAAGAACTAGCAAAAAAATTTAATTCAGCAGTTTTCCCTGGATTGCAAGGTGGCCCATTAATGCATGTTATTGCCTCCAAAGCAGTGTGTTTCAAAGAAGCACTTCAGAGTGATTTTAAAGTTTACGCAAAAAATGTTATTGAGAATGCTAAAATTTTATCTGAAACTTTAAAAAATCTTGGATATAAAATTTTTTCTGGAGGGACAGACACACATTTGGTGTTAATTGACTTAAGGCCTTTAGGCTTAACAGGAAAAGAAGCGGAAAAATCATTGGTAAATGCGAACCTTACATGCAATAAAAACGGTATACCATACGATGAGGCAAAACCTTGGATAACTTCAGGGATCAGACTAGGAACACCAGCTTGCACAACAAGAGGCTTTGGCTTAGCAGAATTTAAACTTGTAGCTGAATTAGTAGATGAAGTATTGAGTGGATTAAAAAATAGTAGAGATGATAATTCTAAGGCTGAAAACTCAGTGAAGAAAAAAGTTATTGAACTTTGCAAGAAATTTCCAATTTATTAATTTATGCTTTGCCCATTTTGTAAAGAAAAAGATACATCAGTTATTGACTCTAGATCAACAGAGGATGGAACAGCAATTCGAAGAAGGCGCCTTAGCAGTTGCTGCAAACAAAGATTTACAACTTTCGAAAGGGTCCAGTTTAGAGAATTAACTGTAGTTAAAAAAAACGGAAGAAAGTCTTCTTTTGATAGAGAAAAATTAGCTAGGTCAGTAATTACCGCATTAAGAAAAAGACCAATTGATAGTGAAACAATAGAAAAATTTGTATCTAAAGTTTATAGAAGTCTAGAAGATCTTGGTCAAAATGAAATTATGTCGTCCACAATAGGCAAATTTGTTATGGATGGTTTAAAAGAATTAGACCATGTTGGTTATGTTAGGTTTGCTTCAGTTTACACAGATTTTAAAGAAGCTAAAGATTTTGAGCAATTTGTGGATAAGATAAATGGGCAAAGCAAAAAGTAAAGAGTTAAATAAATATTTTTTAAAACTTTCAAATAAACTTTCAGAAATAAATCAATTTGAAACTTTTCCAAATCCTTGTGTTGGTGCAGTGCTAGTATATAAAAACAATATATCGACTTCTTACACAGGAAAAGATGGTTCACCTCATGCTGAGTACAAGCTGCTCAAAGATCGTAAAAATATATATAATAGCAATCTATACACTTCTTTAGAACCATGTTGTCATAAAGGTAAAAATCCGTCCTGTGTTGACATTATTCTTAAAAAAAAAATCAAAAATGTTTACACAAACAGTAAAGATTTTGATTATCGTGTCAAAGGCAAAACAAAAATTTTTTTAAATAAAAAAAATGTAAAAATTTTTTATAAGAATAATGAGTCTAATTCTTCAAAAATACATAATATTTCATCAAAAGCAAAAATACCCTATGTGGTTTCAAAAATTGCATTAAGTGGAGATGGTTTTTCAAAACATAATAAAAAAAAACTTTTTACAGGTAGGCATGCTCTCAAGTTTGCTCATTTGCAAAGGTATAAATCAGATTCTATATTAATTGGTCAGAAAACATTTAACGATGATAACCCAAAGCTAGACTCAAGAATTGAAGGAATTAAAAAAAAAATAAAAATATTTAGTATCAATCAACAGTTGAAGATTAATCCTCAAGTATTAAAGAACCCGTGTCTTCGAAATTCTCATATTTTTCATAATTGTAAAGATCGAGAAAGAGTTAGAAAGCTAGGCAAATTGTTTAAATTAATAAGATTTGATTTCAACGAAGATGAGGTTTGCCATAGAATTCTTAAAATAATTTACAAGTTAAACTGTAAAAAAATATTAATTGAGGGAGGTATTCATACCTTAGAAAGTTTTTTGAAAGCTAAATTGATTAATGAACTTTATGTTGTAAAAAATAAACATTTTTTTAAAAAACATGGGCTGTTAAACGCAAGAAGATTTATAAATTCTTTAAAAATTAAGCCAAATGAAATAATTTCACTAGAAGAAAATACTATTTTAAAATACAAACCTAGATATGTTTACAGGGATAATACAAAGTACCGCTAAATTAAATCAAATTGTAAATAAAAATAATAATTATACATTTGTTCTAGAGAGCAATTTACGATTAATTAAAAAAGATATTGGCACATCGATTGCAATAGATGGCGTGTGTTTAACATTAACTAAAATTCGAAAACAGTCCGAAAGTAAAAAAAAATTATTTTTTAATATATCACCTGAAACATTAAAAATATCATCGCTGCAGAATAAGGGGGTTGGGACAATTTTAAATTTAGAAAAATCTCTCAAATTTGGTGACGAAATAGCAGGTCACTTTTTACAGGGTCATGTTGATGATACTGGTAAAATTTTGTCCGTTAATAAAAACAAAAATTCGTGGATTTTTTGGATTAAATTTAAATCAAAATTTAAAAAATATTTAGTAAGTAAAGGATCTATAGCAATTAATGGCGTTTCATTAACAATCAATGAAATTAAAAATAGCAGTATTAGAGTTGATATTATTCCACATACATTTGATAAAACAAATTTTAAATTTTTAAAGAAAAATATGGATGTCAATTTAGAGTATGATCTGTTGATGAAATTTCTAAAAAAATGAAAAAAAAATATTGTAATATTGAAAAGCTTTTAAATTTTGCAAAAAAAGGTAAAATTTTTATTTTAGTTGATGATGAGAGCAGAGAAAATGAGGGCGATTTAGTTTTCTTAGCTAATAAGTGTACTCCAAAAAAAATAAACTTTATGGCAAAATATGGTCGAGGATTAATTTGTTTAGCCCTTGATAAGAAGCAATCAGATAAACTGGGTCTTAAACTAATGTCTAACTCGAATGGAACTAGATTTAGTACAGCATTTACCGTCAGCATTGAAGCAAAGAAAGGTGTCACCACTGGAATATCTGCGTTTGATAGATCAAAAACAGTTTCGACTGCAATTAAAAAAGCATCAACAAAGAAAGACATAGTTTCACCTGGTCATATTTTTCCATTAGTTGCAAAAAAAGGTGGTGTACTTATAAGGACGGGTCACACCGAAGCTTCTGTTGATATTGCAAAGATGGCATCAAATTCCTTAGGAGCAGTAATATGTGAAATTATGAATGATGATGGATCCATGGCTAAAAGGGACCAGCTTTTTAAATTTGCTAAAAAGCACAATTTACAAATTGCTAAGATAGAAGATTTAATTGCGTACAGATTAAAAAAAGAGAATTTTATTAAATTAATACGTAAAACAAAATTAAAATTTAAAAATAAAAGCTTTGAAAAACAGTTCTTTATTAATACAATTGACAAGCAAGATCATTTGGCTATTTCAAGTAAAAATATAGATTATAACAATTGTAGAGTTAGAGTCCTTTCTTTAAAAAACTATGATAGAAAAAAAAATATTCTTCAAATCAAGGATGTAAAAAAGGCTTTAAATTATTTATACAAGTTTGATAGTTTTACATTAATTATCATCAAGGATTACGCAATAAATGAGTACAATAATGTTATAAAATTTATGAATTCTAAAAAAGAGTCTCCAGCAAATTTAATTAGAAATTATGGAGTTGGTGCACAAATCATTAAAAAACTTGGATTAAATAATTTAATTTTAGTTACAAAATCAAAAAAAAAGATAGTAGGTCTGGATGGCTTTGGTATTAAAATTAAAAGACAAGAAATTTTTAAATGAAAAATTGTTTAATCGTCTATTCTGATTATTATAAAGATATTTCAAAATCTTTATTAAAAGGATCAATAAATATCCTAAAAAAAAATAATATTAAATACGAATTACATCGTGTAGATGGATCATTTGAAATTCCTCAGCTAATAAATATTAAATTAAAATCAAAAAAATATTGTGCCGCATTAGCTCTTGGATGTATTATAAAAGGTCAAACGCCGCATTTTGATTTTATTTCTTCAAGTATTTCAAATTCAATTATGGATCTATCCATAAAATACTCACTACCTATAGCGAATGGAGTACTCAATTGTTTAAATAAAAAACAAGCAAAATTGCGAAGTTCATCCAAAAAAAACAAAGGTGCTGAGGCGGCTAAAGCTCTTTTATCTGTTTTAAAATACTTAAAATGAAATCTACGACCAGAGTAAAGTTAGTTCAAAAAATTTACGAAAAAACAAGCAATCCTGATGGGTCAATTGATTTTGGTAAAGATCCGTTTGTAAGACATATAAAGAAAGTATTTACGGGATATTTTGAAAAAAATGCTGAACTTGAACAATTATTGAATGACAATTTATCAAACAAATTAAGTATTAAAAATTTAGACTTGCTTTTAAAAATTATAATTAAGAGTTCAATTTATGAACTTAAATATTGCAAAAAAGTTCCATTTAAAGTTGTTATTGATCAATATTTGGACGTTACTGATAAATTTTACGGCAATGATCAAAAAAGGCTTGTAAATGGGGTCTTAGATAGTGCAGCAAAAGCTATTAAGCAATCTATTTAAGTTGATTTTATCCTCAATTTTTGGCATTAGCGTCTTTTTAAACCAAGAACATAAAGGAAGATATTTTCATGAACCCAGCAGAAATAATTAACTATGTAATAATTTGCGGAGTAGCTGCAGTTGCGTATGGTTGGCTTGCAAGTAGTCAAATATTAAAATCTGACGCAGGTAATAAAACTATGCAAGAGATTGCCGGTGCTATTCAAGAAGGGGCACAAGCATATTTAAACAGACAATACAAAACTATAGCTATTGTTGGTGTTGTTGTACTCGTCTTAATTGGATATTTATTTAGTCCTTTAGTTGCAGCAGGATATTTAATTGGTGCAGCATTATCAGGTGTTGCTGGTTACGTAGGAATGATTATTTCTGTAAGAGCAAATGTTAGAACTGCAGAAGCTAGTAGAAAAGGTTTGGCAAAAGGATTAAATATAGCATTTAAATCTGGGGCAGTTACTGGAATGCTAGTTGCGGGTTTGGCTTTATTATCTATCACTGTTTATTATAAGTTTTTAGTTGCAAATAACTCATCCGAAAGAGAAGTTATCGATGCATTAGTTGCATTAGGATTCGGTGCTTCACTAATTTCTATTTTTGCAAGATTAGGTGGTGGTATTTTTACTAAAGGAGCAGATGTGGGCGCAGATCTTGTTGGAAAAGTTGAAGCTGGAATACCAGAAGATGATCCCAGAAACCCTGCAGTTATTGCAGACAATGTTGGTGACAATGTTGGAGACTGTGCAGGTATGGCAGCTGATTTGTTTGAAACATATGCTGTTACCTTGGTTGCTACTATGGTTTTGGCATCAATATTTTTTACTGGTAATCAGAGCATGATGGTTTACCCATTGGCGATTGGTGGCGTATGTATTTTAACGTCTATAATCGGAACTTTTTTTGTTAGATTAGGAAAAAGTAAAAATATTATGGGCGCACTTTACAAAGGTTTCGTTGCAACAGCCATATTATCTTTAGCAGCAATGCATCCTGTAACTGATTTTGTTATTGGTTTAGAAAAAGTTTATAAAGTTGCTGGACAATCTTTCACGGGGAATGATCTGTTTTATTGTGCAGTGATTGGATTGGTAATTACAGGATTAATTATTTGGGTTACTGAGTATTATACAGGTACAAATTACAGACCAGTACAATCAGTTGCCAAATCATCAACTACTGGACATGGTACAAATGTTATTCAGGGATTAGCTGTATCTATGGAAGCTACAGCTTTGCCAGCATTGATAATTGTAGTGGGTATTATTTCTACCTATACTTTAGCTGGTTTATTTGGAATAGCTATTGCTGTTACAAGTATGCTAGCATTAACAGGAATGGTAGTTGCTTTAGATGCCTACGGACCGGTGACAGATAATGCAGGAGGAATTGCTGAAATGTCAAAACTTCCTTCTAGCGTAAGAAAAACAACTGATGCCCTAGATGCAGTTGGCAATACTACTAAAGCTGTTACAAAAGGTTATGCCATCGGATCAGCTGGTCTTGGTGCACTGGTATTATTCGCAGCATATACTGAGGACATAAAATATTTTTCTGCTCAAAAATCATCTGCATTAAGCGGTATAGAAGTGAGTTTTGATTTATCAAACCCTTATGTTGTAGTAGGTCTTTTGATTGGTGGCTTATTGCCTTACCTATTTGGATCTATGGGTATGCAAGCTGTAGGTAGAGCAGCAGGATCGGTAGTTAATGAAGTTAGAAGACAGTTTAAAAAAATGCCAGGTATTATGAAAAGAAAACAAAAACCAGACTACGCAAAGGCAGTTGATCTATTAACTAAGGCTGCAATTAAAGAAATGATAGTACCATCTCTACTTCCTGTTCTTTCACCAATTGCTGTCTATTTTATAGTACTAAATATTGCAGATCAGTCATCTGCATTATCTGCATTAGGAGCAATGTTATTAGGAGTAATTGTTACAGGTCTATTTGTAGCTATTTCAATGACTGCTGGTGGTGGCGCATGGGATAATGCAAAGAAATATATTGAAGATGGAAATTTTGGTGGAAAAGGTTCTGAAGCACATAAAGCAGCAGTCACTGGTGATACGGTTGGTGACCCTTATAAAGATACTGCTGGACCCGCGGTAAATCCAATGATTAAAATAACAAATATTGTGGCATTATTGCTTCTGGCAATTATTTCTCATTAATTAGTTATTTTTTTTGAAATTTTTTTCTCGCATTCTCCATTCTTTTTCTTGTAGAACTTAAGAGATTTTTGGAGAATGTGTCTTTGACACCCAGGGACTTGGTTTTTTCTTTCGCAAACTTTATATCATTCATGTTGTTGAGAGTATAAAGCTCAAATTTTTTTACTATTCCATATTTATCGAAGTAAATTTCAACATAGTCGTTTACATAAATAGCCTTTTTGCCAATTTTTGTTTTTGTTTCTCTTACTTCAAAGTATGCCCATCTATTCTCTTTTTTGTCTATTACAGGTATTGGACCTAATATTCGAACAATGTCGTTTTTATTTGTTTTATCGGTTTTTATTAGTAGAATTTTATTTTTTAAATTTGAAACTCCATGTACATTGTCCACTTTATTAAATGTACAAGAAATTATTATTAGTGATAATAAGATTATTAAAAATTTTTTAAAAATGAACATATTAAATATATACAACAAAACTCTAGTAGATGCTAGAAATCCAGCCATATTTGAAAATTATATTGATGACAACCTTAACAATAAAATATTAATTTTCCTAATTTTTTTGTCAAAAATTTTCAATAAATTAGAAAAAAAAGATGACAGTTATCAAAAACTTTTTGATTATATTTTTAATAGAATTGAAACAGATCTTAGAGAACTTGGATATGGAGACATGTCAGTGAACAAAAAAATGAAAGTGATTGTGACAAAATTTTATTCAATTTTATTGGATTTTAAAGATTATTCAAAAAAAACCAATAATGACAAATCAAATATTTTAAGAAAATATTTTGTAGAAGTAAGAAAAATTGATGATTTTTCTGTTTATTTAATCAATTATTTATCTATTGATAATGTTTGATTAAATGTTAATTAACCATTTATTATAACTTATGGCAGTTCCAAAACGAAAATTATCAGTCTCCAGAAGAGGAAAAAGAAGATCTCATCTTGCTGCAAATTTTAAAAATGTAGTAGAGGACAAGAAGAGTGGTGAATTTAGACTGCCTCATCATGTGGATATGAAAACCGGAATGTATAACGGTAAACAAATATTTAAGCCTAAAAATTAATTCATTAATGACCAAAAAATTTAGCATTGCAGTTGATGCAATGGGAGGAGATAACGCACCTGAAAAAGTTTTAGAAGGTATTAATCTTTTATTTGAAAATAATGTTGATGTGCACACAAATATATACGGTGATGAAAACGTAATTTTAAATTGTATGAAAAAATA